>Ga0315280_10001363_pt1 | contig 42315 bp, 42 predicted proteins | sample YL17G06_40_MG_FD_203697 | JGI IMG/M metagenome (GOLD analysis project Ga0315280, IMG submission 203697) | Sediment microbial communities from Yellowstone Lake, YNP, Wyoming, USA - YL17G06_40 | ecosystem: Environmental > Aquatic > Freshwater > Lake > Sediment | place: USA: Wyoming | collected...
CTTCTGAAGTTATTGCATCAGCACCCACAAGCACTAGGTCAACATTGTTCATGAAAAAACGCGCAGCCGAGTCCACAATGAAGCTTGTTTTAACGCCCATCTCCAGCATTTCCTTCGCGGTTGTCTGCCCTTGAAACGCTGGTCTGGTTTCGGTGCAGATGACCTCGAATTCTATTCCTTTATGTTTGGCTCTCTTAAGCAAGTTTGTGACTGTTGAAGAGTGGCAATGTGTCAGAACCACAGAGTTATGTCTGATTCTTCGGGCACCTATTTCGGCGATTTTCTTGCTTGAGTCCTCAAGATCTGAAAGGAACTGCACAGAAGCAAGTGAAACTATCTCTGCAAGCTTCTTAACATTCTTCTCTTCGCTCTTTTCAACTCGATTTATTATCAATCGTAGAGCGTTTCTCATGAGCGGCTCTGTCGGTCTTGAAACGAAAAAAGTGTTTTTTGCTTTTGCAAGTTCTCTCAGAAAATCCTTCTTGCTGGGAGCTTCTGTTTGAACGGCTAGCGCTTCAATTGCTTTTATGGTGGCTATGGCAACATTTCTTGCACCCTGTATTTCAAGTCGCCTTATTTTCTTGGCTGTGGCTTGAACTTGGTCTGACAAATGTTTCACCCATGATACAGTCAGGTTTCTAATACTTGAAGGTACAATAAGCTTTCTGCGGACAGAATTCTCTTTGTTTCAATTGATTAATTGGAAGAAAGCGAAATCAGACGTAAGATGTCCGTTGTCGGGAGACATCTCCACTTGGGGTCGGGTTCAAGTCCCACCCCGCCCGCCGCAAACAAATCCCGGAGGGTTTTACGGTATTTTTTGTAGCGGTTACTTTCTTTTCTTGAAAATCTTGTTTCCGTTGTGTTCGTAGACATACTCGAAACCTGCATATAGGTGAGTTAACAGTGATCTTGAGCATGGTAAGGTGTTCGATGTGAGCAGACAGCAAGTGAGGAGTTACTATGCTGAGATGCGAGAAGTTGAATGGAGAAGGCTGATTAGAGATCCTTATCATCGGCTTGAGTTTGACACAACGATGCACTTCTTCAAGAAATATTCGCCAAGAAAGGGGGTGGTGTTGGACGCTGGCGGAGGACCTGGTAGGTATACCTTGGAACTGGCTAAGCTGGGACATGAAGTTGTCTTGTTAGATTTGACACCAGAATTATTGGACATTGCGAGAAATCAGATCAAGAAGGCAAAGGTTGCCGATAGAGTGAGGCAAGTGTTACAGGGTTCTATTGATGATCTTTCTATGTTTGAAGACAACACGTTCGATGCTGTGATCTGCTTAGGAGCATTATCCCATGTCATAGACAAAGAGGATCGAGAAAGAGCAATAGACGAACTCGTTAGGGTCGCAAAAAAGAATGCCACAATTTTCGTGTCCGTAATTGGAAGATTGGCAATCTTGGTTTGTGGCCTAGTTCATTGGCCAGAAGACATGGAAATTGACGGACTCTACCAGAAGCTCTACGATACTGGGGACTACCGTGGAGGTCCTGGAATTCATGCTAGGGGACGCAGCTTCGCTCCCTGCCATCTTTACTTAAGTGAGGAACTAGAAGACTCTTTCAAGAAAAGAGGCGCTAAGGTGTTGGAGATGGTTGGTCTTCAAGGTCTCGCTACGCGCCATCAGAAGGAGACAAACAGACTCTTCAAAAAATATCCAAAAGGCTGGAAGAACTGGCAAGAACTCCACTTGAGGACGTGCACACATCGAAGCATGGTTGACAACAGTCAGCATTTCATGATAATCTGTAGAAAGTAACAGCAGGGATCCGCAAGAAGGAGAGTTGCAGGAGTCTGTGTAGACATTGCCATTGACCCTAGATGCCAACCTCATAACTGCATTGAGTAATGCATGGGTTCATCGCATGTTCCTAGAACCAGCGTCTAAACCGATGTCGGTGAAGCTCGCTTTGGACCCCTTGACTTCCTGCCAATAGCGGCCTTAGGCGCTTTTTTGAATTCATCTTCCAGAATACTCATCATGACGCCGTCGCTGTATTCGTTATCATAGTAATACTCATCTCTCTCAATGCCTTCCTTCTTGAAACCAAGACTTTCCCAAAATTTCAGCGCTCTCTTGTTGAAACCGACCACCCCTACCGAAATCCTATGAAAGCCCAATCGTCTAAAGGCATAGTCAAGGAGCAAATGACCCGCCTCAGTCCCGTATCCTTTTCCCCAAGCGTCCCTCTCCCCAATTATGATGGTCATGTCCGTATTTCGCCAAGGTCTAAACATTCTCAACAATCCACCCTCCCCTATTACCCGGTCACCTCTTTTGAGGACAATCACAAACCACATCCGGTCCTTGTCAGCGAACAATTCCTTGTACCATTTTTCAGTCTCAGCTCGACTCATCGGCGCAACTTCACCTATCAGTCTTCTGAGCTCCGCGTCATTAGACCACTTCTGAATGTAGGGCAAATCATCTCTGCAAAAAGGCCTCAAGTAAACCCTTCTTCCCGTCAAGGTCTCCTGTTTTGACACATTCTCTCTGATAGGCATGCTCTCACCGAACACATTATCACTGTGTCCTTTCTGTATAAGATTCTTCGCGTGCTGTTTGAGTGTTTGAGCAAAAACCTGATTATGTCGGGAGGCATTATTAGAATTCGATGATAATCGATAGCCACTTGCATTTGCCCGAGTTGAGAGAAGGGAGAACTCTTGCAGATTCAAAAGAAGAGCTACTTCAAGAGCTCAAGAAGAGCAACGTAGATTATGCCATACTAATCCCGGACAATACGCCAGTCTCGGAAATAGGAAGCCTTGACGAAGTTCTGGGTCTCGTTGAACATCACAAGAACTTGTTCGTGATGGGAACAATAGACATCCAAAGAGACAGAGAACCTCACATGCGAAAACTAGATCTCCTGTTTCGAACAAGAAGAATCGTTGCAGTGAAAATCTTTCCTGGGCACGACACAATCTATCCAACGGACAAACGGCTTGTTCCAGTATACGATTTGTGCGTCAAGTATGACTTGCCAATAGTCATTCACACAGGCGCGAATTCTAGGAATCCAGAACCTGCAAAGTACAATGACCCCAAGCACATTATCAAAGTTGCGAGGCGATTTCCGACACTGAAGATTGTCATCGCTCACTATTTCTGGCCTAAGGTGGAATATTGTCATGAACTAACAAAGTCTTATGCGAACATTCATTTTGATACTTCAGGACTGGCAGATGATGAAGTAGTCGAAGAAACCGGACTGGGCAAGATAAAGAAGGTTCTGACTTCAACAGTAGAACAACGCCCCAGCAATGTCTTGTTCGGAACAGACTACGCAATGTGCAACATAAAAAAGCATATTGAGCTAGTAGAGTCATTGAAAATAAGCAGAAAAGCCAAAGACAAGATATTCAGCGAGAACGCCATCAAGCTCTTTCATCTGAGTGTGTAGTTAATTCGTGCAGTAGAGGTGCATGCTTCACATGGGGAAGATCAGTCGTAGTAAGGAAAAGAATCTTGACATGAAACGCAGTTACATGATCCAACTGAGGGCGATTGCAGACGCAATTTCCAAAGCTCTCAGGGACAATTTTCTTGGCTTCTACATAATGGGATCTTTCGTAATGGGAGATTGGGACCCACAAAGGAGCGACATAGACTTCATAGTAGTCACCAGAAAACCTCTGAACAAAGAAGAATCCATCCAGGTCGGCAAACTGCACCAATCTCTTTCAAAATCAGATGTAGGGAAGAAACTAGATGGTGCATACACGTACTTGCAGCAACTGCAGGAAAAAAGGTTCGAAGAAAAGACAGGAAGTGTGGAAAACCATGAGTTCATAGCTGACTCTCCATGCCACCTGTCAGCTGACAATATTCTCTGTCTTCTTAAATATGGAAAATGCATTCTGGGAAAACCCATCAAAGAATTATCTTTGAGCGTGTCTGATGAAGAGCTAGTTCAAGCAGCACAGGATATGTTGATTGAAGACGCTGATGAGATTGACAAGAAGCAAGACTTTCAGACGCTGTATGACATACTGATCGACATGCTGCGATGCATATACACGCTAGAAACAAAGAAATTGCCAACAAAGCCCAGAGCGCTTGAACATTGCAGAAGACTTCTTGGAAGGGCCTTGTACAAAAACATCAAGGCACTCCAAAATGGAAACGTAAAGGAATTTGCGATAGATAAAACCAAGTTGAAACTGATCGCAGCTTACGGGCTGTCGCTCAGGGATCAGCACGCGCGCGTGTATATTCATTAGACAGTACTAGACTTTACCTAACCTATTTGTCTCGAGGAACAAGGTGTCTAAGATATTAGAAATAACCCAATTCTCTTGAAAAGAAGAAGTGTGGTGTGAAAAGTGATAGTGAGAGGAATTGAAGAGAAAGACTATGAAGTTTTCAAGAGGCTTTTCGATCAAGCCTTCTTTGAGTATCTAGAATTTCTTAAGCAGGGAAATCCCCAGCAGTACATGAAAGAGCTTAAGGAAAGAAAAGAAGTCACTCGCTCTGGTTTCAATTTCTATCTTAGAACTGGGAGTACTTTTGTAGCGGAAGAGAATGGTGAAGCTGTTGGCTATGTTGCAAGCCAAAGGGTACCATCTCTGCACGGTGTTGATCTGTGGATCGAATACATTGTCATTCAGAAAGAGTTTAGGAGACAAGGAATAGGCCTCGCTCTGTTGCAGAAGCTGATAGATTATGCCACTTCCTCAAGCATAGATCGAATATACGCCTTTATTAACCCAGACAACGAACCTTCGATGCGACTACACTCTAAGGCTGGCTTCAACATTGAAGACTGGAAAATAGCCGTCTACGAGACAAAGTGAATTCTAAGAGCAACAAAAGAGCTGCGTGCGTAGCTGCATTTTGCATAAATGCGGAAGGCTCTTTTGTCTGTGGCGTAGACTGAGAGATCGCTAGAAAACAGTAAGTGAAGTTTAGAGAGCCCCAGCCAAAGACAAGAAGGCTCAATGAATGACGAAGAAAGAATCTACATTACAACACTTGGAGATGCGTTTTTCGCGCACTTTCACTTTGGATAGCTTAAACATGCAGCTTTTGAACTAGTCTTGAGCCGAGAATTATTTAGAAAAGTGAATACCCGAAACAAAGGTTTTGTGTGTGGGAGATGTCTCCACTTGGAGCTAGGCTCAAGTCCCATCCCCCGCCCGTCTACAAAACTATGTCCTTTTGCAGGCTTTGAAGATGATCCAATATGGTGCTTCCTTCATGATCCTGTACTGTTGCCTGGCTTCTCTTTCCTTCCTTATTTTACACTTGTCCAATGGGTGTAACATGTTTTCATTAAGTCTTTCCAGTTCCACATACCGTTCAACAACAAACCCTTTCTTTGTCAAGACGTCAAAATAATCTTGCAGAGTCCTATAGTAGGAGTGCATCTTCACAATTGACCCATCCGGAAGCTTGTCAACCCAACGAACTATTCTCCTCTTGAAATAATTCCTTAAAGCGACTGCGCTCTTGCCTCTGTACTTGACAAGTTTGCCCTCCGAGAATGGGTGGGCTGCGCTGAAAGTGAAGTAACCATCCTTCACCAAGACTCTGCTGGCTTCGGAAACTACCGCATTTAAATCCGGTGCATAATGAAGAGAAACAGCAGTCGTGACTACGTCGAAACTCTCATCCTTGAAAGGAAGTTTCTCTATATTGCAGACCAACAAGCTCACTTCTGCATTCTCATTTCGCACAAGTTTCCTCCCATACAGTATCTGTTTTCGCGATAAATCAACTCCAAACGCTTTAGCTCCCCACTTCGACAGAGCAATAGAGTTCTGAGCGCCGCCACATGCGATTTCAAGAATTCGCTTTCCCCTAACGTCGCCTAAGATCCTAAGCTGGCTTTCCGTAGCCACAAAATCACCCCAATAAACATCATCAGTGGGAATCCTGCTTTTCTGTTGATAGTTCTCAGAAATTCTATCCCAACCATCCTTCAGTGAAAGAGACAACGCATCAACCCGCAATTTCCATAGCAGCTTCAGTAAATTATCCTTTATGGAAAACAGTGGATTGTCTTTGAAAAAGAAAGAGGAAGTGTAGTGCGCGATGCTCAAAGAAATCCGCGAAAACCAGCCTGAAAAAAGTATAAAGTCTTACTTAAGCAGTGGTAGCCCAGGATAGCTTCAAACTCTCGCTTCAAACTTTTCCTGCATACTATCAATTGACGAGTAAAAAATAGCTGAATTGCGATTGAAACGATTAGTTTTTACTCGTATTTTCGCTATGCAGGCGAGAGCTCGAGAATTTTGGCCGGCATGTTATACCGCAAATATGGCATCTAAGAGATTCGAAACATAAGTTTGCCCGTCCGCATACTCAGAAGGGTTTGAGTCCATTTTCGTTTAGCCACAACTTCTTCCCCTAGATATAGACCAATTAGTTCAGAGCTGCCCGTCCCCATACCCAGATGGGTTCAAGTCCGTACCAGACAATCTGCTTCGGTGTTTCATCTCAGTTCCGGAATCAATTCATCTCAGAACCTTTTTCAAACTTGATGGCCACCACATCCAATTCAATGTAGCAAGCTCTGAGATGTTACGCGCTGCACAGAAACATCCTGAAAAATATAGAGACTTAATAGTAAGGGTTGCAGGATACAGTGACTATTTTGTCGATTTGAGTGTGGATCTAATGAAATAATCAAGAGAACAGAACAGACAAGCTTCTAGCCCGAATACCAGCACGCTATATCCAAAGGTAGTCTCTAGGAAGCAAAATCTGTATTCTGCGGACTTTTGCCATTCAACCATGAAAAAACTGCAGATTTGAGGGTTTTTTCTTTCAGGATTAAACCTAATCGTCGCAATAACACATATTTCTGAACAGTTCTTGCATCTAACGTGCTTCTCCTCCTTTGCGAAAACTAGACATTCTTCATTTCTTCCCAAGGCTTCTGTAGGGCAATTTTTCATGGCGTTGCATGCTTCACGATGTCGAGAGACAAGGGGGAAGTCAAACCCCGCACGCGCAGTAGTCTAGGAAATAACCTGTGAAAAATGAGCTAGTGATGATTAAAATAGAAGATACAGAATATTCTGTTATGTCTTAAGGTGGTAGGTCATGAATTCAGATCAAACAAACAAAAACTCCAGAATTAAGGTAGAAGGAATTGAAGAACCGCCTTATGTTATCGACCGATCTAAGCTTCGTCGCTTTGACAGCAAGAACATAATTTTTGAAAGGGTGGCGCATGATTCATCATGGAAAGGCTACAAGCAAATGTATGATGAAAAAGTGCTTGACCTAGTTGCAGATGAAAAACCTGGTTATACAAGAGTCGACTTTGCCTTATCCTACGCTTCTTGGATAGTGCACGATGCTTTTAAGGGAGGCTTTTCATGGGCAAAAATCAAGCCTTACAGAACTTCAGCAGCCTCAGTTGGAATTGATTGGACAAAAACAAAATACAATGTTGATGACCCGCATAAGATGAACGTTCTTATTAAGCGGGCGGCAAGGCTTTTCGGTGCATCGCTGACTGGAATCTGCAAGCTTAACAGAGAATGGATATATGCGGATGTTGATGTTCCAGAGAAATTTGAAAACGCAATTGTCATGGCGGTTGAAATGGATGCAGATGGAATTGCAACTTCTCCAGCCGTTCCTGCAGCAGCTACCACAGGAACAGGGTACTCAAAAATGGCGTTTGTACTTGCTGGGGTAGGCGAATTTGTTCGGAATCTTGGATATGAAGCAATACAATGTGGAAATGATACAGCTCTAAGCATCCCTCTTGCGATTGACGCAGGACTTGGAGAACTAGGGCGAAATGGCCTATTGATAACACCTCAATACGGCCCAAGAGTAAGACTCTGCAAAATATTAACGGACCTTCCATTAGAACCAGACAAACCGATAGAATTCGGTGTAAAGGAACACTGCAGAAAATGCAGGTTATGTGCTAAACACTGCGAGACAAGTGCAATTTCAATGGAAGACGAGCCAAGCTTTGAAGCCGCAAGCCGATCTAACAATCCAGGAGCATTGAAATGGTATGTTGACGCTGAACAATGCTACCTTTACTGGTGCGAAAACGGCACAGACTGTTCGACGTGCATAAAAGTCTGTCCATATAACGTTACATCAACAGGGAAAACCAGTCTTTCTTCAAAAAAATTTTGGAAATCAAAATAAAATGTGATTTTTCCAATGAAGAACAAGTCGCCAAAATGATAAGAGAAACTGTTGCGAAGTTCGGGAAGATTGATATTCTAGTCAATAACGCAGGAGTAGCCAGACAAAGCGATTTTCTGAATCTGTCGATTGATGATTTTCAACGAACTCTAGAAACGAATCTCTACGGCATGTTTTTGTGCTCGAAATATGCCGCAAGAGAAATGATAAGTCAGAAAAGAGACAAAATAGTTAATGTTGCGTCGATAAGAGGCCTTGAGAATTGCGCAGAAAAGACATGGTAGACTACAGTGTGGCCAAAGCAGGAGTCATAAGCCTGACAAAGTCGCTCGCAAAGGAACTCGCACACTCAGGTATCAATGTCAATGCTGTCTCCAAGCATTACCAAAACAGAGCTTATAATGAATCTGGCTGAAGAAGCACAGAGAAAGAGCAGTATAGTTCGTTTGAAAGTCTTCGACGATGATTCTTGGGCCTTCATGAAAGATGAAAATGCCACATTGTCATCGCTTGAGGCAGCCATTAGGGAAAAGAGAGTAAAAGCAGCGCGCGCGCTTGATGACGTAAGAACAGCTACCGGTTAGAGTTCAAGAAGTCCTTAAATCTTGATAAACCAGCAGCAAGAACTCCGGTTTTGCAGCCATAGCCGACCCTCAAGTACTTTTCCATTCCAAAACATGAACCGGGAACGATCAGAGTACCCTTATCGCGAATTAGACGAAGGCAGATGTCTTCAGATCCCATATTAAGGTCGTACTTGAGAAAAGCAATGCTTCCTGCTTTCGAAGGAATCCAATCTATTAGAGACTCATCTTCAATCCAACATGAAAGGATGCGATGGTTGTTGCGGATAAGGTCGAGATTCCGCTGATAGATTCGATCAATTCCTTCTATTGCGATTGTTGCCAGAGCATCATCGATAACTCCGTTGCTGATAGTAGTGTATTCTCTGTGAGCTTTACATTCCTCAATAATCTGATTATCGGCAGCGATCCATCCGAGGCGTAAACCTGTAAGAGATAGGCTTTTTGAAAAAGAGCCAGTCACTATGGCTTTCCTGCCAAGATCCACTGCAGAAGAGACAAAATCGTCGGGCTTGATGTAGAGCCCTCGGTATGTTTCGTCACAGAGTAGAAAGGCGTCTGCTTTCTCTGCAATGTCATAGATTTCCTTCAAGCCATCGGTATCGATAAGGGCTCCCGTAGGATTGTGAGGATTATTGATAACGATCAGTTTGGTTCTTTTGTCAACGAGTTCAGACAATTTCTGGCAGTCGGGTAGCCAATGATCGTTTTCGCTTAGAGTCAGCACTTTTACCTTTGCACCTAGCGATTTCGGTGCACTGTACAGCTGTTGATATGCAGGGAATATCGAAATGACTGTATCACCTGGTTCAACAAGACTATAGAAGACAAGAAAGTTTGCACCGATAGCTCCGCTCGCCACAAGGATGTTTTCTGGTTCCATCTTGTGATAAAGAGCCGCAATCCCTTGGCGGAGAGGCAAAGATCCTTCAATAAAGCCGTAGGTCAGTTTGATGTCTTTCAATTCCTTCAGAAAATCCTCCCTGTCCATCAGTGTCAGAAATTCTCGCAGCGTGAAAGGATCAACACAAGTTTCGGCCAGGTTTAATTCTACCTTATGCTCATAGACATTCATGAATTCTTCAACCAAGAAAGGATCTGTCTTCATGTTCTTTCAGCTCGGTCTTTTCTATGTTGCTTACGTGGCTAGGCGGGATTTGGCAACTAGCCACCACTTCGGTATATCGTGCTATGGATTTGGTTAAGCACTATCTCTATTTATCCTCTTCTGCTTTTTTCATAGGCGCTAGCACGCGCTCTGCAAGGCTCTCGACAAAGCTAACGCGAATCAAGGCTTCCATTCATTTCGGATTTGGTTAACGTGGGCGCTATTGAGGAATCGGGTATCGCCTAGACCTTTGACAAAAACTCTGAAATCATGATTTTCCTTGCCGCAGTCTCACAGATGCTTGTTAGTCCAGTTGACAGACTCATTGTCGACATATATCTCTTTGTTGTGAGATCAATTCTTGCTGAGCCAAGTACAAATATAATATGATGATGTGGGGAAAAAGCCAAATAGTAGCATGGGAAGTTCACGATGAATGGACAGAAGTGGAGGATGAATCCCTGCATTATTCCATACACACATTAACTTGAACACGGGTTCAGATGGCGAAGACACTGCTGTACAATTATCTCCCGCAAACCCCCCTTTTTTCCTCTTTTGTGTCCAACATCACGAGAAGTTGCGGCAACTTGAGAATTGTAACTCTGGAGAGACTAGCGCGCGCTGGGTATAAATTAGAACCCTAGAGTGTGGTAACCCGTGGGTTTCCGCTCCCAGACTGTGATCTATTCCGAAATTCCCTTCTTTGTTGGATAGTGGGGTCGCTGGGATTTGAACCCAAGAAAAATGGAGATGTCTCCCGCACGAACCCCTTTTTTCTGTAATCTGAGGGCTTTGGTGAATGCTAGCTCGCTGAACGGTTTACACCTCAGAACATAAAGATATTATAATCGTCTTTGTTTTAGTGAGTCTTATGTCGTCAATAGATAATATTCTCACTCGCAGAAGCATTAGACGCTATGAAACCAAGGATGTACCTGAAGAGGTTCTGCGACAAATTCTTGAGGCTGGCAGACAGGCTCCCTCAGCTGCTAATAGACAGCCTATTCGGTTCGTCATTGTTAAGGATCATGATTTGCTAAAGGTCTTGTGCGATACTTTGATTACCCGTTTTGTCAAATATGCTCCTGTCGCTATTGTTGGGTGTGCAGACATAAAGTCGCTTTTGACAGGAAAATGGGCTGTTGTTGACGCTGCAATTGCAATGGAGAACATGGTTATTGCCGCGTGGACTTTAGGGGTTGGTTCGTGTTGGATAGGAGCTTGCAACGAAGAAAAAGTCAAGGAATTGCTAAAAATCCCTGATAAATGGAAAGTTGTTGCACTATTAACCCTTGGTTATTCTGCTGAACAGCCAAAACCAAGAAAGAAGAAATCATTCGAAGAAATGTTTAGCTTCAACAGTTTCTAGGTAACTTGTGCGCGCGCTAGCATGCTCTCCGTCTTGTTCCATAAGCGTTTCTGCAGTTCCTCGTCGTATGACGCAGGACAAGATGTTACTTCCTTCTTCTTGGCGAAGCATTTTCCCGTAAGGTCTTTAACTTCGTCTGAGGAGGCCAAATAAATGGACGTTTCTGCTCCCTTCTTAGCGCTTTGCTGCATCGGTCGGACCATTTTGAACATGATGTATGAACTTAGGCTACCGCTGTTTTTTCCAAGATTGGTTGCTGTAAAACCAGGCATCAGCACGTTCACTGTCACCCCTGAGCCTTTCAGCCGCCTAGCCAGTTCATAAGTGAACATCATTAGCATCAGTTTAGCGTTATCGTAGGCTGGTGCACGACTGGGAGAGTAGAATTTCGTTCCCGCATAGTTCTTCTCGCTTTGGAGATCGTCAAGATTTACCTTGCCGTTCTTCGCCAGCCCAGAGCTTACGTTGATTATTCGGGAAGGAGCACTTGATTTCAACAAATCCAGCAGCTCATGAGTGAGAAGGAACGGCCCCAGATAATTTACAGCAAAATTCCGTTCAAACCCTTCTGACGTAACCTCTCGCTTGCTGAAGGTCGCTCCAGCATTGTTTATTAACACGTCGAGCCGGTCGTATTTCTTCTTGAATTCCTCGGCGAAATGCCTGATTGAACTCATCGAAGACAAGTCGCAGATCATCAGATCCACAGAGTTATTCCCCGTTTGATTCACTATTTCCCTTCGAGCTTTCTCGCCTCGCCCTTGATCACGTACAACCATGACGATTGTGGCACCCAGCTTTGCCAAACCTATCGCAGTTTCTTTGCCGATTCCGGAATTGCTCCCTGTTATGATACATATTTTTCCTTTCATCCCGCTCATTGTCGCACTCCCCGCAAGAATAAGCCAGGTTATGTATAATTCTTTGTTTTTCCCTTTACGATAATTAATCGCGTGCGCTCTGATAGCGTTTGTCTTTCTTGGCGAACTGGGAGTGAAAGAAGCAGCGCGCGCAAAACAGTATAAATCAGGGGATAGCCAGTACTGTACGATTGGCTCTTCGTTCTCTCAACGTAAACAAACCTCAAAAGCTGTAAGCAAGGAAAATATTATATCCAAGTAGTGGGGGACGAATGTGAACGATTCAACGATTGGCAAACAGCTAATTGAAGATTACTTCAAATATCTTCAAGGAAGATATGGCGAGGCTCGAGACAGAGCAAAGGAGCTTGAGAAAGCAGTTAGCGCAGTAGAGGCAAAAGGCGCTATTATCAAGGAACACAAAGATGTCATAAGAACTGAATTCGTAGGCTCTATTCAGCGCTACTTATTTGGATTCTACGAGGATGCCATTTACCATTCTTGTTTTGCGGTCGAGTTTGGGTTGATGCATAACCTCTCCGAGAAACTGGACTCGCAAAGAAAAAAGGAGATACATGATAAAATGAACACGATGTCAAATGAAAAAGCTATTACGAAAAAATATGCAAATACGGTAATAGGAAAGATGATTGAAAACAAGCTTATTGCTCCAGAAAAGGAAATGGAAGCGGCACACGTCCTTACTGAAGAACTCAACAACCAAAAACTCCGACTTCGTACAGAAAGCATGTTTGGATTCAGACAAATTATCCGAGAAAGCAAAAAAGAGGGTTTAATAGACTAAACCACAAGTGATTTAGCAAACAAGTTGAACGACATAAGAAACACATATTTTCACCCTCAAAACTTTGTTTCTGCCATGATTTTGCAGCATAAAGCTTTCCTAACATGGCCCAAAATTGTTCAAGTCTATTTCGCCACAGCAATTCCTTTGTTAAGAGTCTTAGCTACTTTTCCAGACTATAGCTGGGCTGCCAAAGACCAGGCAAGAGAGGAAGCAGAAAAAAAGGTTGTTGAATACCAAAAAGAAATGGAAAAAAGTGTAAAGAGTATGCGAATCAAAGAATTATGGGGCATGCTTGGGCGGGATGCCTATTTTAGAAAGATCGCCAAAGACTCAATAGACCTCTCATTTCAAATCTTGGTCAGGATAGGATTTTACTGATGAATCGAAGGATATGAAGAAAACACGGAGAAAAATGGCGCGCGCACCAACACGTAGGCTCCATTGCGGGGAGTGAAGGACGAACCCCTGCATAATTCCATACACACATTGACTTGCACTCGGGTTTAGGTGGCGTAGACACTGTTGTCCTGGCATCTCCCGCAAATCCTCTTTTTTTCTATTTTTGCGCCAAGTAGTACAAGAGGTTATCTCAACGTGTGAATGGTAGCCCGGGAGCTACCTGTCCCAGACTGTAACTTTACCAAATCTCATTTTTTGTTTCACTCGCGGAGGGTAAGCGGCGAACTCTTAAATAAAGGACTCTCAAATCATGAGTGAGGCGTCATATATGAAAGGTTTCAAGTCTAATATCGAAAACGAAACTTTGGGCAACAGCAATTTCCGACGAGTACTCTACACAGGCAAACATAGTCAACTTGTGCTGATGAACCTCAGACCAGGCGAGGAAATAGGCGAAGAAGTTCATAAAACCGTCGATCAGTTCTTCAGATTCGAAAAAGGTGAAGGAACAGTATCAATAGACAACGTCAAACACAGAGTTGCTGACGGAGACGCCGTCATAGTGCCTGCAGGTGCAAAGCACAATGTGATAAACACCTCAAAGACCGCAGAACTCAAACTGTACACGATATACTCGCCACCAGAACACCAAGACGGTACTGTACGCAAGACGAAAGCGGACGCGTTGGCGAAACCGGAAGAATTCGACGGCAAAACCACTGAATAGTCCTCCTTTTTTTCTTCTGTATAGGCATTATTGTGCAGCGCACGCTGGTTCAGCTGTAGCTTTTCTTCAGAATCGAGCCTATACTTAATTTCGACAATACCCTTTACTGGTTATAGCGGTGGAGTTCCCTTTCTGACGCGCATCTTCTCGTACGTTTGCTTGTTTTTTGGGGTTTTCTTGAGAAGCAGGGGAATAATCAGTAGAAAAGAAAGAACTGCCATGTACGACCATGCAGAGGAGTATCCGTACTGTATCGCGAAGTAGGAGTAGAGCAGTGGAGGAGCAAAGTCGCCGAACAGGGAGATGCTGTTTACCCAGCTAACGGCTAACGTTTCGTATTCTTGGTCAAGCTTGTTAGCTGCTCTTGCTGCAGAGAAGCCGAAGGTGAACCCTGTTCCAGCTGCCAATCCGATTAGGATGCCGGCCAAGATTGCTGAGTAGACTGAGCCAAAGAAGGCTGTGGCTATGCCTATAGTCATTAGGATGCCTGAGGTGAGCAGTAGCTGTTTTTCGTTGCCGTACGTGTCGAACAGCTTTCCCGCGAAGGGTGATGATGCGAGCGCAAACACCGAAACCAAAGATGCGATTGTTCCTGCCTCGCCGACACCTAGGTTGAGCACGCGGTTAAGGTAGTAAGCCATGAAACTGCTGTAAACCGTCGAGCCTATTTGAAGGCCTAACATTGCAGCTGATAAGATGATCAGCCATTTATCCAACAGTATGAGCTTTAGATGACGAAGCTCCACGGTAAAGTCTGAGCGTTGATTATCTATCGGCACGAGAAACCACAGTAAAACTGATGTGCCCAGACCAAGCAATCCGCCTGTTACCAGACTGATTCTCCATCCGACTGCTGTTGCAAGCACTGCCCATCCAGAAAGGCCCACTACGCCTCCGAGGCTAAAAGCCGAATTGTACAGACCCACCCCCAAACCCTCGGCCCCCTTGTGCAGAAACCTAGCCATCAGGATGACACCAGGAGCGAACACAAAAGCCATGCCTAAACCCACAAAAAACCGGAGAACCGTGATCTCCACTAAATTGCCAGCGAACCCTATAAGCAACGTAGCCAGCGAAGAAACAGTGGTCCCCATGATTGCAGTCAGTCGCGGACCAATCTTCGCTGCCAGAATCCCTCCTGGAACCTGAAAAACTCCGATGCCAATAAAGAATGCTGACGTCGCCAATCCGAGGCCAGAGACGTTCTCATTGAGTTCAGATGCTGTGAAAGAGAACACGGCGGCCAGGCTATACCAGTTCACTGCGTAGATGATTCTTCCTAAGATTAAGGATGCAACCGCGGCCCGGTTGCTAACGCTCTGACGTGTGCTCATCGGTTTCGCCTTTCCGAGACTTTGAGAGAGTGTGGTTGGATTAGTAGGCTTCACTCAAAAAACAGTGGCATCTAAATCTTTCCACCCTATGTGGTCGTTTCTGAAAATCAACTTGAGGATCAGCAATAATTCCGGAAAGAGCCCGCGCTAGCATGTGAACTCTATTGCGGGGAGTGGAGGACGAACCCCTGCATTATTTCATGCACACATTGACTTGAACACGGGTTTAGATGGCGATGACACTGCTGTACAATTATCTCCCGCAAATCCCCTCCTTTTTCTATTGCCAAACATCATATGTATCACCATATTATGGATAAGCATGTTAGAGCGCCTTCCCCTTTTCTGAATTCTGACATTTCAAGCTCTTCAACCCGGAAACCTTCATTCTCTATAAGCCTCTTTGTTTTTGGATATCCCTTCGCCATAAGAACTGTTCCATTAACTGCAAGGCAATCTGCTGCATACTCCTCACCGTTGGCAGCGATGATTTTTCTCAAGCCCGAGAGAATGTTTGTATCGAAATTTCCTTTGGATAGTATTACAAAATTGTCTCCGAGATAGGTGCATGCAGACTTCAAGTGAAGAACATTATGGACATTTACTCGAACAACGTCTAGACCAGAATTTCTGAGGATTTTTCCGACCTGCTCAATTGCCTCTGAGTTTGTTCGGGCTGAAAGCCCTATGAAAACTCTGTCCTCAACTTTCAATATGTCTCCGCCATCAATCGTCGCCGATGGTTTGACGTAGTGAATCTCTTTAAACCCAGCCAAAACCTCTGCGACTTCAATCACTTCCGGAGCCCTCGATTTCACACTCATATTACAGATAATTGCCTTTCCATCAAAGACAAAGGCAGCATCTTCCACAAAGCAACTATCAGGAAGCGCGTTGTTACCTTTTACCCATATCAGTTCGAGCCCAAGTCTCTCAAGAAGCTTGCAATACTCTTCATGCTGTTGCTTTGCAAGCTCGACGTTTATTGACTCAGTGTTTGTTCTTACACAATGGTCGTAGGACTCAGGAACTGGTCTGACAATTGCATGTCTCGCCTTGACTGCCATTATTGATCCCTCACAAGTTTGTGAGAACACGCCCTCATTTGAAACCTGTTTTTGTATTCGTCGTCTCACCTATAAAAAAACTCACAAAAGTAAAAAGGAAAAGTCGGTGAAGTGGAAGCTTTGGCTAGCGTTAGTTGAAGCTTATCCGCATTGATTAGCCTTGGCACGCACATTAACGTGTGAGCTTTATTGCGGGGAGTGGAGGGCGAACCCATGCATAATTTCATACACGTATTGCCTTGAATGCGGGTTCATATGGCGATAACACTACTGTCTCGGCATCTCCCGCAAATCCCCCTTTTTTTATTAAGCGTCTTTCATAAGGTCCATTTTGGAAATCTAAAGGTCGTCTATCACTCCTTTCACTCGTCCAGAATGCTCTATGGTTTTTCTAAGTGAGCCTAGCGACGCCTCTTCAACCTTTTTGGAAAACCATTCTGAATGCATGCGCAGCCCAAGAAAGCTCGTGTTTCTAGGAATGCTTAAGCACATGAAGAGCTACGGCTAGTTCAATAACCGCGGCTCCGCCCATGGCTAGGATTGCGGTAACATGGTCGAATGAAATGAAATATGAAGCTGTATATGCGATCAGCGGAATTAATGCAGTTATGACTCCTGCAACCATTTTCTCCGCGTCACGGGCTACTGCAGCTATTTTTCCATCGGCGGCAGAACCCAAGAAAAGTTTGATTTCGAAGATGCTTGCCGAAGCGATTGCCAATATTGTCAAAAATGGAATCAGAATTGCTAGGGGCGATGTCATTTGCTTCATAAACGACATGGCAAGCATAGTCAAAGGCACAGGGACATAAGTTGCCGTGGATATCAAGGTCTTAGAGGTCATAATCCTGTTTGAGTTCACAGGCAACGTTTTAGTATATTCCAACCCTGTTCCCTCGGCATTCAACAAGGCAAGTGGCATTAAAAGGGCAAAAATCCCTCCGGTAGTAGTAGCTACAAGTACTGTGGAGACCCTCAGCATCTGATAGTTCGTTGTCAGTAATGATACGATTAGCGTTTCTAAGACGGGGAGGGCGAAAAAGAAGGCGGTGGCAGGATTTCTTGAAGAGATTTTCAAGTCTTTCATGACGTAACCGAAAATGGGACTGTGCGTTCTAATCGAGAAGTCTTGGTTTGCAACCCTTGATCTCTTGATCCCTGCCCCCTGTGACACGTGCTTGACTGTTTCTAGGCTCCACTTTCCCGCAACTCCCGCGAGCATCACGTAGCCTATCATAGCGACCGATGCTATCAATACAGCGGAGAATGCAGCATTAGGATAAACTAGGTTGGCTATGGCTATGCCAGCTGAGAAGGGATAAACAATGAAAAAGAATAGGCTTGAGAGTTGGTTGAAGCTGAGCAACGCCGCTTCTAAGTGAGGCACGATGTACCAGGGTATGCTTAACAGAAGGCCAACTCCAAGAAGCAACGAACCCCACATAAGAATGAAAACCAGGCGTAAGAAGGTGCCACTCTTTGATCTCCCTCCACGCGTCAAGTTTCTATAGAAGAATCTTGAGAACCACAAAGCAACTGTAACAGCAAACACCGCGTTCATGATAGAAGCCACAAACATGAGCAAAGTCGCAAAGGGTGACACAGTCAAGTAAGCCACCAAAATGACTTGGCTTACGATCGCTCCCACCACCATGTAGTCCACCGACCTTATGAAAGAAAATAGCGTGATTTTCGAGAAATCATCTTTTGATAATGGTAACGTGAATAGCAACGCTGAAGATTCGGCGCTAACAAACGATGACAACGTCTGAATTGCATACAACGCTGTAAACCCAAAGGTGACAGACAAACTCAACGAAATTGAAATTGCCAACCCGATGGCTCTAGATCCAGAAAAAAGCGAAGTGAAGGGCATAGCTGAGGATATTACACAGAACAGGGCTACAACGAGTTTGTCGAACTTGGCTATTCTCAACACTCTCTTAGTCAATTCGAAGTCGCTTCTTCCTTCCTTATCAAACTGGCTTCGGCCGAAAGCGCCCCACCACATGCGGCCTTTTTCCTCTGCTAGTGATCTGTAAACGACTTCTCTGTACGGTATTCGACTCAGATGCCAAGCTTCAGTCAACTTCATTTGAAGATTGCCTCCCCCAGCATCCTAGTTGCATCAGCGACCTGGGTCTCTTCGTTCGTTAATTTCAGCAAAACTTCTTCTAGCGTCTCGCTCTTGCCTCCAGTCTTGCTTCTCAGCTGGTCAAGGGTTCCCTCGGCAATCACTTTGCCCTGGTGTATTATGCCGATTCTTGTGCAGATGTGTTCAGCGACTTCCATTATGTGTGTTGAGAACAACACTGCGCCTCCCCTTTGTGCATGCAACGAAACCAGATCTTTTGCGATGCGGCTACTTTTGGCGTCCAAACCATTCAAGGGTTCGTCCAGCAACAGAATAGGAGGTTGATGAACAAACGATGCAATCAGTGCCACCTTCTGCTTCATTCCCATCGATAGAGTAGCTATGGGAGAATCGAAGTACTGAGCCATGTCGAAAGCGTCTGCCAGCTGAGTCACCCTTTGATTAGCCGTATTTTGGTCTATTTTTCTCATTGACGCCACGAACTCGAGAAAATCCCTGGGGGAAAGAGATTCGTAGAGGATCGGATTCTCAGCTACGTAGCCTATTCTCGACTTGGCTTCAATGGGATTCTTCACTGGGTCGAAGCCAGCCACTTTAACCCATCCTGATGTGGGTTCAACCAAACCGGTAATGATTTTGATAGATGTAGTCTTGCCAGCTCCATTTGGACCCAGCAGGCCATAGATCTCTCTAGGCATGATTTGCAAATTCAAATCGGCCAAGGCTTGGACAGAGCCAAATTGTTTAGAGAGCCCCGATGTCTCGATCAAAGGCATAAATGTGGGAGGAAAGGTTTTGCCCATCCAAATATCACACCTGTTCAGGCACAGTGCGCTGTTTCTACAGACTATGCTTTCAATTCATTGCAGCGAGTTATGCCTTGTTGATTCATAATTCATATTTCGCGTCAAGAGATGCGCGCGCAAGGTATCTGTTGTTACTGGTAGCGATTCGGGCGTGAGCTCTATTGAGGGGAATGGAGGACGAGCGCGCGCGCTTTTTTTCCGCGCTGCTATTCTCATTGAAATCAGTTTAATGCTAACAAGTCAGCGACATGGATTAGGTAAGATTATAATCTTTCAAAAACACGCGCTACGTTAGAGCAAGCCAACTATTCAAAGAATTCGGATATATTTAAGAATGCAAGAATGTGATAGTAAATGAGGAATTATGAGGGATATACGTTGAGAACGGGCAAACTCACCATTCTTTCCATTTCCATCATAGCATTGCTTTTTCTAGTGTCCTCCGTAATGGCCCACGCCCCTCTCGGATCAGGTGACAACGAAAGCATCGACAAAGCCACTGTCATACCGGATCCAACGAAATCTTGGGCTATTTATGCTGAATTGCATAGTGACGGTGACGCTCAGTATTATACTTTCAACATTACCACAGGACAAAAGATTCACGCTATGCTTTTCAAATCCATGCGCTTAGAAGAGTCTGGATTCACACCCATGCTTGTAATCATAGGTCCAAACGTAACCGAGCAGGGCACTATTCCAACCTACGTGAATGTGACAATACCTTCAGGCGACCATGCACGGGTAGTGGAATCAAAGGAACCCACGGCTACGTATGAACCGTTCTCGCCTAGCAGTTTCTACTCATTGTCTGATGAGACAATAGATTCGCCAGTCGAAGGGACATACTACGTCGTAGTTTATGAGCAATCCAGCGAGCCTACAGGTGGACACTACGGTCTAGCTATAGGTGACCGCGAAACCTACACCATAGACGAATGGATCCTCATCCCGTTCAACCTAATGACCATCTACCAATGGGAAGGACAAAGCCTAACGCTTGTTCTCACACCCATGATAGCCACAATAATTGTCGGCATAATCCTGATCACATGGCGATTCAAGAAAAAAGGCATCATCGCGAACCCCATAGCTTGGCTCGGAGCCATAGCCGGCCTCACCTTCATAGGCACAGCCGCCACAACCCTCTATCAGATGCTCGCAGCCGCCACACGCGTAGCCCTTGGTGCAGAAGCTCTAATCACCCTAATCTTCGCAATCATCCCCCTAGCCATCGGGCTCCTCACACTCAGGCTCTCAATCAAGGACAGCAACAAGACAGGCGTGAGGAAACGGATATACTACGTCATTCTAGGCTTCGCGGCGCTGTTCATGTGGGCCGGCCTCATCATCGGACCCATACTAGCTATTCTATCTAGCGTCATGCCAACCAACCTGAAAAAGAAAGAATAGAATGCACCGCCAAAACTGGATTTGACTCTGCGTGCGCGTCTTGGGAGAACTCATCCGTGGGTATTTCTAAGCAAGGCCTTGAAATAAGACCCGTAAGAAAGCGCGAGCATTTTCTCTTCAATCTTCTTAATTTCCTATATTTTAGGAGAGCTGACGGCGTTCGCTTTCTGATGGCGCGCGCGCCTGTGAATGCCCTCAGCTGACCGGAGATTTCATCTTGAATTCCTTCCTGAGCATCTCTTCCTTGTCGGTTTTTTCCCACGTGAAGTCTGGATCATCTCGCCCAAAATGGCCAAACACGGCCGTTTTTCCATATATCGGCCTTAGCAAATCCAAATGATTAATGATGGCTTTGGGCCTCATGTCAAAATGCTTCTCTACCAATTCACAAATTTCGTCATCAGGCATTTTCCCAGTGCCAAAGGTGTTCACCATTATTGATACTGGTTGCGCTATGCCAATTGCATATGATATCTGAATTTCGCATTTGTCTGCCAAGCCTGCAGCGACAATGTTCTTTGCAACATACCGTGCCATGTAGCAGCCGGATCTATCGACTTTCGAGGGGTCTTTTCCAGAAAAGCAGCCTCCTCCGTGGCTTCCGAAACCTCCATACGTGTCAACGATGATTTTTCTTCCTGTCAAACCTGTGTCTGACAGAGTTCCCCCGATTACGAAACGTCCCGTCTCGTTGATGTAGTATTTCGTTCTTTCATCCAACATGCTCGAAGGTATAACCATCTTGATAACCTGCGCTATTATGTCCTCCCTCATCTTCTGCCTATCCACGTTCCCAGAGTGTTGTGCGGCAATCACAACAGCGTCTACCCTTCTTGGTTTTCCATCGACATATTCTACAGTGACCTGTGACTTGCCATCTGGCCTTAGGTAGGGCAGCGTCATGTTCTTCCTGCATTCAGATAGCCTTCGAACAAGCCTGTGTGCCAGCATAATTGGTAGAGGCATCAATTCCTTTGTTTCATTTGTTGCGTAACCGAACATCATTCCCTGGTCGCCGGCTCCCTGCTCGTGAGTCTCAGTTTCATTGACCCCCATTGCAATGTCCGGGGATTGCTCGGTTATCGACACCAAGACACCACAAGTCTCCCAGTCCATTCCGTCTCTGGCATTGTTCAATCCTATCTCCTTCAATTTGTCTCTGACGATGTGAGGTATGTCGACGTAGCAGTCAGTTGTGATTTGGCCAGTGACAATCACATTCCCTTGCATCACCAATGTCTCACAATCCACCCTTGCCTTAGGGTCTTTGCGCAAAATAGCGTCCAACACAGCATCTGATATTTGGTCCGCAACTTTGTCTGGATGACCTTCTGCCACAGATTCTGAAGTGAAAAGATATCTCTCACTTTTGGTCATGCGCATCCTCTGGCTGAATTCACTACTCGGATTCTTAATCATTTCGCCATCTCACCTCAGAGTACGTGCGTGAATGCCCAGTAACGCGTGTTTGTTGTACTTCAGTCGTAGCGCAGCGCGCGCTCGCTAAACGGTCAATCTTCCAACATGGACGATTCCAGGTGGAAAATACCTGAGAGAAAAAATCACAGGTTGACCCAGCAGGCTGGAAATCATGGGTAAGACTTTCGAATCGATTGCTCAAGAATGCGATTCAGACCCCACACGCCCGTCAATTGAATTCTACAAAAGCCAACAGGAAGTCATTCTACTGCTTCCCATTCTCTAGCGCGCATCAACATGTGAGCTCTATTGCGGAGAGTGGGTGGCGAATCCCTGCATTATTCCATACACACATTGACTTGCACCTGAGTTGTCCTAAGGTCACGGATTTGACTCGTTCTGTGTGAGGGTTCAAACCTGGGCACTAACCTATTTGACCCCACCAACAACGTATTTTGCCAAAATAAGCTCATTTTGGGCATTTCAATGCAATAGCACATGAAGAATAGCAGTAGTTGAGCTGAAACAGTCACGGTCGTTGGATTTCGCGCAGGCGGGTGATAGCAAAATTAAACAAGTCCAGATGCACAATTTATCGGTATGAAATCTGGCGGCATGCGCAGACCGGGCAATCTTAAGAAAGGGATATTCGTAGTAGCTGGAACTATTTCTTTGGGATTGGGGGCTGTAGGGGTGTTCCTGCCTATCCTGCCTACCACTCCGTTTCTTCTACTTTCAGCCGCTTGTTACAACAAAGGTTCTGAACGGATGCATCGGTGGCTACTCAGCAACAAGTTGTTTGGAAGCTACATAAGAAACTACAAAGAGGGAAAGGGAATCTCACAAATGAGCAAAATCTTTACCTTATTCCTACTATGGATAACAATATGCTATTCAGCGCTTTTCATGGTGAATAACTACATTGCGCAGATAGTTCTTTTTGCAATAGCAATTGCCGTAACAATTCATATCATGACTTTGCCAACGTTTAGAAAATCACAATCCTTCAAACGAGAAAGCTAAAGAAGTGCTGGAAGGATCCGAAGAGAACTACTAAGAAAATGGGATTTGTGGGAGACATCTCCACTTATGAGAGGGTTCAAGTCCTACCGGCGGCGTCATCAGCATCTTTTTTAAGCCTGCGGTTGTTATCTTCCGTTTTCTGAAGAGGTTAACCTCGTTAACGGCGTAGCAGATGAACGACGAAAACCAGCATGGGCACAAAATATGAAATCTGCGTTATTTCCCAATTTTATCCGAATGTTTTTTCTTCTTTTGAACATTCTTTTTTTTCAATGAAGGCATATACTAATCTCCACGAAGCAATACTTACCATTCATAGTATTACACTATGAAAGTTTTAAAAACCTTTCACCAATTAGGACTCCATGAGTTAGAAAAAAAGGGAATACGCGGTAGATTTCGCCACTTGGTGTGGGGTTCAAATCCCACCACGCCAACATTCATGCTAGCAACACTGATAGTAGTCATAATCTGCAAAAAGAAACGTCCCGAATCTCTTGGAAGATAGAAAAAATAGGGGAGTTGCGGGAGACATCTCCATTTCTTAGCGTTTGAGACCTTTAGCTACTGATTCGCCTAACTTGGGGTTGACCTGGGTCAAATTCTTGATAATGCGTTGTTGTATTGGTTTGTCGATGTGTATGAGATCTGCTATGAGGTTGTCCACGAGATGCTCTTTGTCTCTCTTGCTCAGAGAACGATACTTCTCTCCAGCTTGTTCGAAGTCATTGGTTTTGCTGATTTTCTGACGCGTTACTTTTCCATCAACTTGATATATACGCGGTGTGCCCGCTGGCGCCTCCTGGGGCGAACCGCCAGCTATGCTACTGGGCTCATAATTGACTGGCCCATTGAATTTTCCTAACTGCATGGCTCCATCACGCTGGTTGTTGTTGACTTCCACTGTGGACCTATTGATAGGAAGTTGTAAGTAGTTCGGTCCTAGCCGATGGCGTTGAGTGTCCGCATAGGAAAACGTTCGACCCTGGAGCAACTTGTCGGCTGAAAACTCTATGCCTGGAACGATGCTGGCTGGGCAGAAAGCGGCCTGCTCGGCTTCAGCGAAAAAGTTATCAGGATTCCGATTCAGCACCATCTTGCCTACAGGCATCAGTGGAAATTTGTCCTCAGGCCAAGTCTTTGTGGGGTCAAGCGGGTCAAAATCTTGTTCTAGTTCGTCAGCGATTTCCATCAACTGGACGTTAAGTTCATACTCAACCTCTCCGCCCTTAGCGATGGTATTCCAGAGGTCCCTAGTAAGGTAGTCTGGGTCGACACCTGCAAGTCGGGTTGCTTCATGACGGTCAAGGCTTTGCACCCCCAGTTTTGGTTTCCAATGGTATTTCACATAAACAGCCTTTCCCTTGGAGTTCACCCAAACATAGGTGTTAACGCCGAAGCCCTCCATCATCCTGAAGCTTTTCGGTGTTCCGCGGTCGGTGAAGAGCCAAATAATCATGTGGGTCGATTCCGGCGTCAGTGATATAAAATCCCAGAAGCGGTTATGCGCGGAGGAGGCTGATGGCATATTGTTGTCTGGTGCACCTTTGAAGGCATGAACCATATCTGGAAACTTGATGGCGTCACGAATGAAGAACACTGGCAGGTTGTTCCCAACCAAGTCGTAATTGCCTTCTTCAGTATAGAACTTGACGGCAAAGCCTCGTGGATCCCTCACTGTGTCTGCAGAACCCCGTCCTCCTGTGACAGTAGAAAATCTTACGAACACAGGCGTCTTTTTCTTCGGGTCTTGAAGGAATTTCGCCTTCGTATAACGTGCCATGCTCTTGTAAACTTGGAAGTAGCCATGTGCTCCTGCTCCTTTGGCATGCACAACCCTCTCAGGGATACGCTCTCTGTCGAAGTGAGCCATCTTCTCGACAAACTGAACATCTTGCAACAACACTGGTCCACGTTCGCCCACAGTTAACGAGTTCTGGTTATCAGTTATCGGAACCCCTTGATTCGTAGTTAGATGTTTCTTTTTCACAATTTCATTCTCCGTTATCAGGTAGGGATTTTTCTTATTTAATGATTTCCAATGTATGCGATAATTGTCATACTCTACTTTTGGGGGCATGCTGAGGTAGGGTCAAAATGGTGTCTCTGCCCAATGTGCCAGAGAAAGGGGGTGGCGCGGGAGATATCTCCATTTCCTTGGCAGGTTCTCCATACACTCGAATTCTCGCGCGCCAGACAAATATCCGAAATAAGCAATCAGCAAACCTGCCGCAAGAAAGACAATACCAAGACCTAATACCGACCAATCAACTTTTGAGAATTTGCTTTCCCTAATAGTTTTGCAGTCCATTTTTGCAAAAGAGGGACACGAGAGCTGATTGTCGGAAGTCGTCATCGCCTTCTATTCTTTGATTAGCGCGCGCTACCAGATAGTTAGACCGCGCTTCTATATTCTTCCAGAAGTGCGCTTGGCACGCTCCATTCTATGTAGCGGCGGCCGCCGCGGCTGCAGCTGCAGCGGCTTTAGCAGACGAAGGTTTCTTATTATTCTCTCTTGCAAACAGCAGATAATGGTTGACCCATACATCACGACCCGTCACTTGATAGTAGTGAAGACTCCAACCGTTCTTTTCCCATTCCTCGATTGTTCTGCCGACATCGTTATGGTGTCCCACTTGCACGCATTCCCATTTTTTCAATTTGACATCACCTCAAATGCTCTTTCACATTGTCCCTTCTAAAAATAGTTTCCCGCTTTTTTCTGAGCCCATTAAAGAATACAAAACAAAGAAACCGACAAAGGGTGAATAGCATGCGCTCAAGGGTTCGAACGTGGGCTCTAACCTATACGACCCCACCAAACGCAATTCTGCCTTATTTCATTGAAATAAGCTCACCTAGGGCATTTGTCGTGGTTCGCGACCGTGGCCTGTCGTTCCAAAGAAAGGTGGATTATGAGAGAATAGAAAGAACTCTTGTTCAGATAGCTATTTTGAAATGACTTCAAATTCCACTTTTAATGGTATTGGCTCCTTGAAAATTGATAACACTGGACAATTTGCTTCGGTACTTCTCCAAGCACCTTCTAATAGTTCTTTCCTTGCCATTGCGTAGACTCTAGTTTTAATTGTCACCCCACTCAGTTTAGGTGAGTCAGCAGGTTTTTCGGCTTCGGCGACAACCTCGACTTTGCTGAGTTCAATCTTACTCTGCTTACATACGTCGGCAAATATTGTCACTGCGCAATCTGCTAGGGCCATTATCGCCAATTCAAGTGCTGTTGGGCCTGTGTCAGTTCCGCCCGCGGCAGTAGAAAGGTCGCAAACTACACTGTGTGTTCTAGAATTGTCAACGATCGAGCGAACATTTTCAATCCATTTAGCTGTAGCCTTATACTTGGGCATTTTTCCACCAAAACCAACCTACTCCACTGAAGAAATTAAGAGTTGCGGAAAACTACACTTCGAGAAAAGAAAGCATGCGTGTGGAGAAGCTTTCATTTGTCGAGGGTTCAAACGTGGGCACTAACCTATATGACCCCACTAAGCTCATATCTGCCTTATTTTTGGAAAATAAGCGATTTCTGGGCGTTATCGTGCGTACGTGTCAACGCGGAAAAGTTATAGCTGAACTAGAACGACTATCAGATTAGGGATGACTGAAGGAGTTCGCAATGAGTAAATCATTGGACATTATCTTCGTTTGCTCTGCTATTGTTTTCAACATTTCAGTGAGTGTTTTGTACATTGCGACAAAACTTGATAACGTGTTACTCTTAAGGGTGTGTGGTGCTATTGTCCTTTCTCTCATATTTCCTTTCACTTTCACTTTGCTAGGATATGTAAAAGAAAAGGCGGAAAAGAAGATAATAATTTCTCATTTAGTGATTCTCTTTTATCTCTTTTTGGAATTACTACTCGACTACATCCTCATAATTCCATTCAGGGAAATTCCGGCAATTCATGTCCCTTACATTATAGTCTTCTATGCTGCTGATTTCAGTATGATCGGTGTTTCCTTCAACAGAAACAGAAAGATGGGATTTGTGGTGACGTTAACATTCTGGATATTGATAGGATGTCTGATGTACCTGTATTTGGGTTGAATTCGCCTGATTTGGACTAGTTCAGTGAGTATTATGACGCCCCTGCCTACACAGCCTCACTTTATGAAAACTATAAAATCGTTTGGTTTGGGGTAAAGTTTTATCCAACCAACCAACACACCAGCCTTTTCTTAAGCATGTTGACGTATCGTTCTAATCATTGGAATTATAAGTCGCCATTCCTAGAACATTGTCAGAGATGAGTATGGTTCTGGTTCCTTGAAGACCAATAACGAGACAGATTTCGAATACGCTCTGCGCGGTAAAGATTGGCGGGTCTACTGGCTCCTCCTCAAGACCGGACATCCCCTAAGCATACGCGAAGTTCAGAAAGCCCTCCACTTCAGCAGCCCCAGCGTCGCCCAACACCATCTGGAACAGTTACGCCAGCTTGGACTCGTGATGAGAAACGACGCTGGAGGTCAATACAGCCTCGTGAGCGAAGTCAAGATAGGCGTGCTGCGACACTACGTAAAGCTGGGGAGGCTTCTGTTCCCACGGTACTTCTTCTTCGCCGTCCTCAGCACCGCGCTGTACGCAATATACCTCGCGTTCATATTCCAGGGAATCACACGCGAAAGCCTCTTCATCACAACCTTCGGAGCCATAATCCTAGCCATATTCTGGTACGAAGCATACCGCATATGGACTCTGCGACCGTTCTAACTCCTGGAACAAACTGTTCTAACGCTTGGCATAAAATACCACGGCGCACCTATCCCTTCCTAGGAGACTAACAGAATGGAAGAACAAATCAGGAAAAAAGCCATGCGCTACGGGCTAACAGCGATTCTACTTGCCTCAGTCCTAGGGGCACTCATCTACAACTATGGCGCCATCCGCCCAGGATTCGGTCCAGCTAACCCTCCAGTTCCCGCGGCACATTCCCCGTTGATGACCAAATTTCCTTCAGCCGAAGCATTAAGGAACTTCCTGAAGACTAATTCAGCTACTCAAGGTCCATTCTCGCTCTACGGCCCCGCAGACGTGCGAATATTCAACTCACCCATAATCGTGGGCGGAACATCATTACAAGCCAAGGCAGAAAGCGTCCCACATTCAGTCACAAACGTTCAGGTTGCAGGTGTCGACGAGGCTGACATAATAAAGGTCGATGACAACGGCTACATGTACGTAGTGTCAAACGACACTGTCTGCATACTCACAGCGTATCCGCCGGAGACTGCTTCTGTGCTTGCAAGACTGAAGTTCACTGACATGTATCCAATCGGCATTTTTATCTCAAACGACCGATTAACAATCTTCGGGTCACAGTACAGCTTCTCTCCAATCTACAAGCTACAGATGTACCTTTATGACGTGGCAGAAATCAAAACCTTCGTAAGAGTCTACGACACGCAAAGCAAGACCAATCCTGTTCTGATCAAAGACCTTGCACTAGCTGGAAGCTACTTCAGTTCAAGAATGATCGGCGACTACGTTTACTTCGTCACCAGCAAACCCGCTTACGTCGTCAACGACTTGCTGTTTCTGCCGGAGATCACCATGAACGGAAAAGTCACAGAAATCGCTCCCACAGAAATCAGCTACTTCAACGGCACAGAGCAATACTATCAGTACACGACTTTCGTGGCAATGAACGCTCAAAACGTTACGGAAGCGCCCGTGTACTTGACAGTGATGATGGGTGCAGCGAGCACCATGTACGTCTCGCAAGACAACATGTACGTAACATTTCACAACAATGGATACTACTGGAGTGGGTATGGAAACACGACAATCTACCGCATACACCTACAAGCCAAAAACATGACCGTTGAAGCCAAAGGCAGCGTTCCCGGCCAAGAGCGCAACCAATTCTCAATGGACGAATACGGCAACTACTTCCGAATCCAGACCTCAGGCTGGAAGACAAACGTCTACATCCTCGACATGAACCTAACCACAGTTGGAAAACTCGAAGACCTTGCACCTGGAGAGAACTTCCACTCCGCCCGCTTCATGGGTGATAGAGGCTACCTCGTGACTTTCAAAAAGACAGACCCCCTGTTCGTGATAGATTTAAGCAACGTTACGAACCCGCGCGTCCTAGGCGAACTCAAAATTCCAGGATACTCAGACTACCTGCATCCATACGACGAGACTCACCTCATCGGAGTGGGCAAGAACACAATCGAGGCAGACGAAGGAGACTTCGCATGGTACCAAGGAATAAAAATCTCCCTCTTCGACGTGAGCAACGTGACCAACCCCATAGAGATGGCAAACTACGTAATCGGTGACAGAGGCTCCGACACACCAGTCCTATACGACTACAAAGCATTCCTGTTCGACACGTCGAAGAATCTCCTCGTCATACCTGTAACGGTGGCGAAGATAGACCCGTACCAATACCCAGACCCTGTTCCCTCCTGGGCTTACGGAACTCCTGTGTGGCAAGGCGCCTACGTCTTCGACGTATCACTGTACCACGACTTTGTGCTCGAAGGACGAATAACCCACCTAGACTCCGGCACGGACATCAACGACCAAGCATACTGGGTCAAGAGATCATTGTACGTGGAAAATACGCTTTATACAATCTCAGACCGAACCGTAAAGATGAACAGCCTAGAAGACCTAACCCAAATAAACCAAGTCCCACTCTCATAAACCCTCTCCCTTTTTTTACTCATACGGAGAAGTCGCCAGATCCCCCGCATCTCAACAGCACGCCATCCCATGAGCTAAGAGCACGCGTGCGCTAGAATTGTTAGAAAGGTAAACTCATATAAAATGCAATTTAGGATATTCAAAGATGAAAAAGACTGGAATAAGTTGGATCATCAGTACATTCGACATCAAGCCTCCATACTCGTAAGCTCTTGAAAAAGTTAAGGCTAACAGCCACGGCCAAGAAGTATTTCTCATTCAACAAATATGGAAACCAGATAAAAGAAGGCATACCAGACTTTCATTACACGAAATTAACGTAGACACAGCCAAGGCATCAATAGACACTTGAATTTTTATTTTTCCACTGTTTAAATTGATGTGGTTTCTGACCGAAAACTGCCATGGTTTGGTTTGGTTGGGGTAAAGTTTTATCCCAAACCCAACGTCTGAAAGCGTGCGCTTGTTTTCTATGCTTCCTCTAAACCTGAGCAGATATTCAAAGCTTGAGAGGCTTTCTTCCAATCGCAAACATTACGGGAGGATGAGCATTGCCAAACTTTCTGTTCCTTTCTTTCAATTCCTCGCCTAGTTTCTTAAGTCTGATGCGAGCTTTTGGATCTGCGACTTCCTTCAATCTCTTGAGATTGTCCTCAATCTCCTTGAGAGGACTGTCAATTTCCTTTTCACTTTTTGGATCATCACATCTGAACTTCTTTTCACAGAACAGACATTCCACTGGGTGTGTAGATTCGAATATCTCAACCGGTTCTAGCAGTAGATTGCCGATGGCTTCTTTAATTCTGTGTTTGGTGAAGGTCGCTTTGTGAGTCTTTCCCAGCAAAGAGTCGATTTGTGCGTCCCAAGCGTGCTGTAGTATGTTTGTTTTCTGTGCTTCAGTTTGCTTTCCATCGCAGAATTCTTCTTGAATAATGAGGTTCCCGCCTGGTTTCAGCACACGGCGCATCTCAGCCAGTACCTTGTCCATTCTAACAAGATGATGCAACGAATAAGCCATGCTTACCGTGCCAAAAGAATTGTCGTCAAACTCCAACGATTCGGCATTCATTTCCATTAGTCTGACTGGCCGGTCTCTAAATCGTTTCTCTGCTGACTCCAGATCCTTTTTTGATATGTCAATCCCGACAAAACAGTCATAGTTCTTCAACGCTTTCATCAAAGTGTCAATGAAATCACCAGAGCCGGTTGCAACATCCAGAATTTTTCCACCAGAAATCGAACCCAACTTGGACAGAATCTTCACTGCACCTGATGCTGCCAATCTTTTTGGCAAGTTCTCCAATTCAGTACTCACCTTTTAGGCAGACTGGCTGCCTTGCATGCTCATTAAGTTTTCCCATAGTACAGGCATTCACACTTTCGTGACTTATAGAACAGATGTAGTACGCTGATTTTGGTTGGTTGGGGTAAAGTTTTATCCAAACCAAACCAAAACTTTGTCCACATGTGAAATATATGCAAAGCAGAATACGATACTCGAAGGATTCGATTGACATGAATATGGGCAGAAACAAAGGTCTGTTGCGTTACATTGGTCTTGTGTTCCTGATTTTGGGGCTAATAGTTGCGTTATACTACATCCCCCAAGCCACACAATACTCAACCGATAGCCATCTGCTAGATACGCTTCGCTATGTATGTCTGGGAATAGCCCTCGAAATCTTTGGTTTAGGCTTAGTGATAGTCGATAGAAAATAGCGCGCGCACAACCGAATCTTATTAGTGAACAAAACTTCGTGATTAGTCTGGACAGCGCGCGCTAAGATAGGAAGTTCAATGGTTTGGTTGGTTGGATAAAACTCTACCCCCCAGAGCCATCAGCAAATAGAAAAAAAGGGAAATGCGGGAGACGTCGAGACAGCAGTGTCATCGCCATCTGAACCCGGGTGCAAACCCCATCCCCCGCACCAGAAACAACGCCTTTCTCGGAGTTATTTTTACAAACGAATCTTGATTTAAGCAATTGCAGGTGGAGGCTAGAATTTGAACACAAGATTACTGGTAAAAAATGTTTGACATAAACGCGCGTCAAACTCTTCTACAAGCAATAAACATATCCCTGCCTAATCTTGACTGTAGTAGTGAGAACGAGTTGACTAACTTGTCCCTGAAAACTATGTGGTCTACAAAAGGTATTCTATTCAATATATGGAACGATTTGAAATCTAATATCTCAAAACGAAAATCGCGAAACATTTTAAACATATTTTTTTTCGAAAAAAAATGAATCGGTAGAATGTTCTTTTCATCATCAATCAGAAGATTGAATTCGTCTTTCTCGATAACTTCTTCAACAACTTCACGATTCTTCAGATACATCTTTACGTAGAAATCATAATCTTTTCTAGAATAACATGTTGTTATGAAAACTAGTCCGTTATTTTCTAAAAGTTGTTCAAACTTAGTTAGTATATTTATAAGGGAATCTGTATGCACATGTTGTAATACGTGACTGCACAATATCACATCAATGCTTCTTTCTTTCCATTCTAGTTTTTCTATGGAAGTGTGTTGGAAAACCACTTTTCTCGATAGCCCACTTTTTTTAGCCGTATCTTTGGCCATTTCGAGCAAATACTCATCTGGATCTATAGCTATCATTTTGTCAAAATAGCTTTCAAATTCAGGAAGTAATCTGCCAGTTCCGCAACCAGCGTCAAGAAAACAGGCATTAATCTTGTTCTTAGTATAAGTTCGAACAAAATTTTTCATCCTTTCCAAGACGAATTGTTCACTTTTAGCCCAATAACCCTCAAAAGGTTGCTTCTCTGATATGAATGTTGCAGTTAAAATGTCACTTTTGTCGGGATAGAAATAGTCTTTTTTTACCAACTCCACTTACACCTGTTTCGGCAAGAGTAAAGTAAAATTGATTTAAGCTTATGAGAATTTACCTTTTTGTTATTGTTAAGCTCAGTCATGTGTATGCAATCCAACTTCATCTATCTCTTCATAACTGTTATATACGTCACAATGGAATATTCGAGTATTAGGGTCAATTTGTGAACAATGAAAGCATCATCAAAAAAGAGAAAGAAAGACAGAAATTTCTTGACGGATATTTGCTGAAAAAGATGAACTATACATTTTGGGCAATATTATGCATTACCTTTATTTTGGTTGCACTAGGGGTAGCTATAGTTTGGGTAGCGTTATACAGTGCAGTTGTACTGGGAAAGTTAGACATAGTCACAGCGGCGCTGTCTGCTTTAGGTGTCGGAGACATTTTTGGAATTTTCAAGTTTTCTATGGATAGGCTCCAAAGAAGTTTGGGTGATCAAGTCCATGTTGAGACTGCCTCTGATGCATATTTGGAACAAATTAGGAAGATTGATGATTATTCTAAATCTAATGCTAACATAAATAACGTCGACAAAATCGATGAAGAGATCAGGAAGGCAGCGTTAAACTCGATGAAATTAGTTCAAAGCTTTACTGAGATAGGAAAACCCGTCAAAAAACCATGGATTAGCGCCTTCCCTGTAAGATATGAAAAACTAAACTTCCCTAAAGAAGTCTATTTAGGCGAGAAGTTCTCCGCTTCGGGTACTCTTCGAAACGAAGGCGATGAACCTATTCGCCTTACTAGCATGGTCATAGCGGTACGCCCACCATATGGAACGCCCAGCGGTGGGCCTTTCAGATTCGACTTTTACATTGCTCCTGCGCATACTTTGAAACCAAGTGAATCCTATACTATAGGGACCAAAAAGTGCATAGAGGATAGTGCAAGCGAACCAGGGACGAAAGAAGAAATACCCGAAAAATACCTCGATGAGGATTGGTATGCCTTCATGACTTGCCAAACAGAGGATGGTTGTTGGCATGACGATCCCAATAAAATTTGGTTTAAGGTAAAAAAAAGAGAGCAGTAACTGCCAGTGGAATGAAACACTCCGGCACTAATTCACATTAGCGTGATTACACCCTCTATTTGGCCCTGGTATATTAATAGAAAAAAATCGGTAGTCCACAGAGATTCGAACTCTCACCAAGCATACTCAATATGCTTTTTTACCGGTAAAGTTGGGTGGGGGTCCCCCCCGCAGTGAAAAGGCAAAAAGGGTCATTTTAACAATGACTTGGATTTTGGTCATGTCGTCGGATGCTGCAGTATTAGATACCACGCCAATACGAATATGTTTCGATACCAAATGCAATCGCTGCTGCAGAAGTAAACATAACAGCAATCAAATATTCTCTTGTGACTATTGGAGGTCTCAAGAGTGTTAGTTCCAATATTGTCCCAAGAGTAAAAAATAAGAAATAAAAGAAGTACCGAGGGATCAGTGTGCTTCTGAATCTCACAAGGTTTCTTAATAAAACCTTATCCGCTACATAACCTATGCCTTCTTCTTTTATCAAGCCTGCCTCTTTTAGCTTTTCTAAATGATATACTACAAGAGATGGGCTGCTGAAACCCAAGCTTCGCTGTATTTCCCTAACCCTTGCTGGCTCATTGCGTCTTATTATGAAGCGGTAAACTTGGAGAGTTTTACCCTGCAGGACATCTTTCTCGTTCCTGTTAGAAGACAATGTGACCACTTTAGGCTTCTATTCCTATCATTGTGGTGCCTGTTAGTGTGTTTTCTTGGTTGTCAGTAAAGTAGCCCAAATAAACTCGCACATAGTAAACACCCTTTGGAACATTTACTAATTCCCATTCAAAACTGGACTTTAATTCTTGACCAGGTTGAAGAACTATATCTTGAGTTTCTGAATAGTTAGGGGACGAAAATATCTTTTTACCGTCCTGAAATGCCCAGAATTGGAATGTCTTAAAGAGCGTTATGGTCCAATTCCAACTCGTCTCCTCTTGGACATTCGTAATCCTTACGGTGAAGTTGGCTTTCTCACCAATCCTGTATGTTGCCTTGTCCACAAGTAATTCTATACGTAATCCTCTAAGAAATGGTCCACGCCATTCAGGCAGTTTTAGAGAAGGAAAGAGTTCAACTATTTCTGCTTTCAGATCTGGTAGGAGTCTTATTTTCACTGTGTCGCCCCACTCGACCATCTCCCATTCAGCCTTCGTGACTATATACGCAAGGGTTTCTCCACTTTTAATCTCATTGATCGGGTCATCATCAAAAAGTCTAACAGAAACCGTATACCATCTACGCAAAACACCATCAGAATAGCCTTGCCCAATTTTCTTATGGTCTACTATGCCCGCAACATAAACAGAATAACCTGGAGTTACGAAGACGTATGGCGGAATCACATAGTGTCCTAATAGAGTAATAACCATTACAAGCCCGATTGCCATGGATGATGCCTTTATCAAATCAGCTCTATACGGCTTCAAGTTCGCTACACCTAATTTTTAGTTTCACATCAATAATTATAAATCTATGTTTTTGAACAGTTGTTCAAAACAAATTGAACAATAATCTACTTATCCACAATTAGATATGATATGAAAATTCCGAGAATTTAAACCGAGATTTAAACCTAATCCCCTCGCACCATCACTGAACCGAGAGTTCGGCGAACGTCGTCCTGACTAGGGTGTAATGGTAGCCCGGGATAGCTTCAAACTCTCGGTTCAAACATTTTCCGGTTACTATCATTTTGTGACTGAAAACTGGCTTTATTGCGATCGAAATAGCTATATTTTTACTATCATTTTCGCTATACACACGAGAGCTCGACATTTTTTCGCCATCGTGTTATGGAGAGGGCATCTCCAGAAAATTATTAAACCGCTGTTCCAAAGGGATAATGGAGAGGTAAAGTTTGGGAGCAAATTCTGAAGCAGGTAAGCTCACTGCAAATGTCAAAGAAGTTGCAGTTAAATCAGGGGCCAGTCTGGTCGGAGTCGTTTCTGCAAATGCCATTGATGCCTTCCCTGCTATCTGGGTTACCTGGACAATTCAGGAGTATACCAAAAAAGCGAGTGAGGTCATGCCTGAAACCAGATCCGTTGTGGTAATGGGCTATCACGTTTGGGATGACATGCTTGAATTGGCGATAAAAAAGGGTGAAGAATGGGTCTACCCCGGATATCTTCCGCTTGATGTTTTGACGCTTACGGTGAGCCATTATTTGCAGAAGAAAGGCTACAAGACTGCTTACGCACGCTCAATCTCGCATAAACGTTTGGCCCAGCTAGCGGGATTCGGCAACTACGGAAAAAACGCATTGATAGTAAACCCAGTTTTCGGGCCGTGGATAAGAATAGCAGCGATCCTCACAAATGCAGAATTGATAGCCGACAACCCATTTGAACAAGACCTCTGCCAAGATTGCGAAAACTGCATAAAAGCCTGCCCAGTGGGCGCCCTGACTCCATATAAGGTCGATGATCAAAGATGTATGCTCGGAGTTCACTTAATAGAGGAAGACCCGAAGTATCATGATTTTTGGAAGAAGTATGAGCCCTCTCTTACGAAAAACTCACACATCATGTGCACAGAATGTCAAAAGGCTTGCAGATATGGAAAAAACAGGCGTTGAATGAGAATTCTTGTTTCCAGACCTAAAATGTCGATTGACCGAACAGAATTTATAGGAAAAGGCGAGATCAACGCTCACAAATACCATTCACTGTCAAAAGGCGACAAGATTATAGCGGTTTTGATGGTAGCCCGGGAGTTACCGTTCCCAAATTGTAATTTATACTGAACTTCCCTTTTTTATCATGCGAATCACGTTGTCGAGGGTCGGGTTTGAATCCCGGACAAATGGAGATATCACCCGCAAACCCCCACTTTTTTCTTTGATGGGCACAGTGTGACCACTATATTATAGTATGAGTCGCCAAAAAAATAAATGCACTATCAAAGAATATCTATTGACGCAGAGAAAGGTCGATGAAAGATATGGTCAAGAGGGAAGTAAATTATTTTGCAGATTTCGGGGCTCAGAACACCGAGCAGACGATAGAGGCGGCTAAGGATGCTGCTTTAAGTTTAAGCCTGAAATATGTTGTAGTTGCATCTGCGACCGGGTTGACAGGCGTGAAAGTAGCCAATACATTCAAGGATACCGGTGTAAAGGTTGTTGTAGTAACTGAGTATGCAGGGATGGCCAAATTTGAGGAAGAGAACAGAAAGAAACTAAAAGAAATGAACGCGGAGGTCGTCACAAGCACGCATTCTTTTCTATCTCCAGCCGAGTCGATATCAAAACTCCACAGCGGCTACTGTAGTGAAAACACAATAATCAAGGAAGTGTTGAGAAGATTCTCGCAAGGCATGAAAGTGGCTCCGGAGATAGTGATGATGGCGACTGACATCGGTGTGATACCTCAAGGTGAGGACGTCGTGTCAATTGCTGGGACAGGCACAGGAGCAGACACTGCTGTAGTCGTTAAATCGTGCCATTCAGACGACTTCTTCGATAAGGAGAAAGGAATGGAGTTCAGAGAAATAATTGCTATGCCCAGAAAAAAGAAATTCTGGTAACCTGCTTCTGTTCATTAGTCTATAGCGCATCCCACTAATGGAAACAAAGTCTTTCGATAAGCGCACGTCCCTACGATTTCTATTTGAGAGGAAAGTCTGTAGAGCGCCTTAGAAATCAGAAGGAGTTAGGAGTTTTCATTTTCCTCGTCTTAGCGTGCGCGATTTATGGAAAACGAAAATAGCCGTCGGGTTTCTACGTGGGCTGGTGTGTTGGTTGTAACTCGCCTAAGATTGGAGATGTCTCCCGCGAATCTCCTCTTTTTCTATATCTTTTCTAACGCTTATGGTTGGCAATCCTCAATAACGGACGGTGCGCAAGCATCAATTGTATAGAGCGCAATTGTCACCATACTACAGACAGACACGTTAGAGCGCCCTCTCCTTTTCTGAATTCCGACATTTCCAACTCTTCAACTTGGAAACCTTCAGCTTCTATGCGCCTCTTTGTCTTGGGGTAGCCTTTTGCCATCAGAATCGTTTCATTAATGGCAAGGCAGTCTGCAGCATATTCTTCTCCTTTCGGAACTATGATCTTCGCCAAGCCTGACAGAACGTCAGTGTCAAAATTCCCTTTAGAAAGTATGATGTAATTTCTTCCAAGATAGGTGCATACTGACTTCAGGTGTAGCACGTTTCGTATTTTTACCGGAACCACCTGCAGATTCGTGTCCTTCAGGATTTGCTTGACCTGGCTTACGGCGTTCAGATTGGTTCGGGCTGAAAGTCCTACGAAGACTTTGCCTTCTGCTTTTAGAACGTCTCCACCATCAATTGTTGCCGGTGGTCTAATGTAGCATACTTGCTTCAGCTTCTCCAGAACCTTGGTGACTCCAACCACTTCAGGGGCTCTTGATTCTACTCTCATGTTGCAGATTACCGCCTTCTCTCTGAGTATTATGGCTGTGTCCTCTACAAAACAGCTATCTGGAAGTGAATTGTCACGTTCTACCCATATGAGCTTGAGCCCAAGCCTCTGCAGGGCCTTACAGTACTCTCTGTGCTGTAGCCTAGCAAGCTCAACATCTATCTTTTCAACACTGATCCTTACGCAATGATCGTATGAACTAGGGACAGACCTAACAAGCGCGAATCTAGCCGTAGCTGGATTCATGGGTTTCCCGCCTATTTTGAAGAATCACCCTTGCTTTTATGGTTTCACATGCGAAAATGCAATATGGTTTGTTTGTGGCGGGCAGGGTGGGGATTTGAACCCAGCCGCAAGTGGAGACATCTCCCGCACACTCCCTTTTTTTTATTTCTATTCGCGCGCGATTATTCGTAGAATATCAGTTGCTGTTCTTCAAGTATCCTGTGAAGCTTGTGTACGGCGTCATAAACGTCCTGTTCTTTTTTGCCTCCTGTGCAGACAAGGTTTCCGCTTGCGAATATCAGTATGACCACTTTAGGCTCGTCCATCCTGTAGATCAATCCTGGAAACTGCTCCGGCTCATACATGGTTTTTCCAAGCATGGTAACTGCCTTCTCCAAATCTACATTTCCGCCTAAGCTTGCAGAAGCAACGATGTTCACAACCTTCAAGTCCGGCTTGCTGATGATGATTATTCCGCCCTTTTTCAGTTCTTTAACAACTTTCATAACAGCTCTGCGGGATTCCTTTTCCGATTTTGCTCCCGTGCACACCATTTTTCCAGAATTGAAAATCAGCGTGGCGGTCTTCGGTCTCTTAAGCCTAAATACCAATCCAGGAAACTGTTCTGGGCGATATTCAACCCCTGGAAAACCCTTCACAACAGCGTTTAAGTCAACTTTCTGGTTTAAAGTGGCAGCAGCAACAACGTTCTGAATATTTATTATGGCTTTAGTCTTCGGCATTAAACACCGCTTCTTGCAGTGAAGTGTTTAAACACCTATTATAAAGCCTTGGATTCAAGAGACGGAGATTTCTCCAGCGAAACCACGGTATAAAGCGCGCGCGCTATAGATTACAGCTTGGGAATGGTAGCCCGGGAGAGATTCGAACTCTCGCCAAGCGTATCACAAGCATAATTTTACCGGTAAAGTTGGGTGGGGGCCCCATCCCCCGCATTACAGAGAAAAGCGAGTTGCGACAATGTTGCCGTTTGGCAGATGGTTGAATGATATTCTCCTGCGAAAAACAGCTACAAATGACCGCCTCAAGAATTAAATACTGAGCTAAGTATTGCTGCAGAAATGAAGGCTGAAATCTTGGATGAAGAAGGGTTCAGAAACTACTGTCTTGAAAGAAAGCTGAGTGAAAAGACAATACAAGCGCACGTCAAGATTGTTAAAGAGTTCGAAACTTTTTTGAGAACAAAGTGCCAAAACAGGAGTATAACCAACGTCACTTCCGCCAATCTGCACACGTTCGTCAAACACTTGATGGAGGAGAATAGGAACACGTGGGATAACCTGCTCCCCCTCGTCAGATACGCCCGTTTCATAAATAATAAGAAAGTAATTGCTCCTATGCTGGAGCTTCTTGACGGTAGCGACGTCTTGGAGAACCTCTCAAATACAATAAAGCAGACAGTGGGTAACACCAAGCACAAAGCGATTTTCGAGGGGATCAAGCTGCCCCCTCTGGGCACACTTCCAAAGTATAAACCAAAAATTACCAAAAAGTTCATGGATAATCTCGAAGCAGAATTGGGTATAAGTAAGTGCAGAGAAATCCTTTCAAGCGGACCTCATGCCGGTCCTAAGGAGCAGTATTTACCTGAGAAGAAGAAGTTTTTGAAATCTAAGAACATAGACGGCTTCCTCAGAAAAAAGCACGAGGAATATGTTGAAGAGCTCGAGAAGCACATGAAAGAAAAAACACTGTACTTCACTCAGGAAATCACTAAAGAGGTTCTTGACTACGTTAGAAAAACTCCGACCTGTCAAGTAGGCGTGAGAAAAGGAGACATAATCTACGTCACAAAGATTCCCTACATGGCTAAGGAGTATTTGCGCGAGAAAGCCCTTAAGAAGAAGCGATATTATGCTTGCCACTGTGCGTGGGTACGCGAAGCCATAAAGTCAGACCTAAAGATTTCGCCCAATTTCTGCTATTGTAGCGCAGGATTCGAGAAACGTTTATGGGATGTCATCTTTGGCCAAGACGTCAAAGCAGATGTCTTACAGACCGTATTAAAAGGCGATCCAATCTGCAAATTTGCCATTCACGTTCCCAAAGAATACATTGGTCAGGAAGCTTATTCAAAAGAATTAAGTGCACGCAAATAAAGCAACGTCCCCCTTTCTTGAGGAGCCCGCTGGAGCAATGAAAAGGGAGGGTTGCCTTGGAATATATCCACATGCACGTGCAGATAGGATTTACACAAAGTTTCCGATGGAGGACAACAGAAAAAGAGGGAATTTGCGGGAGACATCTCATCTTGTCCGTGGGTTCAAACGTGGGTTCTAACCTATATGACCCACCAAACCCAATTCTGCCCTATTTTGTGAAAATAAGCATTTTTGGGCTTTCCTGACGGACTAGAACTGGTGCGGAAAAGTTATAGCTGAAACGAAACAGCGTATTAGAACTGATGGAGAATTGCCCATGCCAGCTAAGCCTTTTGCCTATTTTTGGGAATCTGTGACAGTCAAGGAAAGAGCGAAAGAAAGGGCAGAGTATGTCCTAAAACCTATAAACCAATACCATAAGAAAGCAAAGAAAATATTGGAACTAGGTTGTGGAATCGGAGAGGTTCCAGTCAATCTCCCAGAGAAATATGCGGTTCATGGTTTGGACATCGAGAGAGATTACATTGAGGTTTGTAAGAAGAAAATTCCAAGCGGCAAGTTTTTCGTTGCTAGCATGCACAACTTCAAGATTGATGAAAAATTCGATGTGATATTCTGTGTAGGCGACGCAATTAACTATCTGAGGAAATTTGCTCAATGGAAATCAACGTTCAAGTCAGTTAGAAACCATTTGAAGGACGATGGGCTATTCATCCTTGAGATGGAAACGCCAAGAATTCTGAAAGACAACAATTCTTATGGATGTAAGAAAATGGTCACCTCACGAGTCCGAGAATTCTCAAAAGGATACTACTATGACATAGGCATAGTGAAGGGCAATATACTGACTTGGGATGTGAGAATCTTTGAAAGACTTCCGAATGAACTCTATCAACTCAACAAATACAAATTCGATGAAACAATATACCCGGTTGCAAGAGTCAAACAAGCCCTTTCTAATCACTTCGAGATTCTCGAAACTAATCCGATGGAGAAAGGCAGAATAGTCGTGTTTGCTTGCAGAAAGAAACGAGATTCAAAGGATTTTGCGGAAAGGTTGTAGCTGAAGCCAATTGGAATTTGAGCTTTAGTTCCTCTTTTCCTTCATTTCCTTGTAGATTTCCATGAATCCGCATTTTTTGCAGTAAGTGGGAATGGTCTTATCAAAGCTCCGCCGACCCTTTTTTGGAGAAACAATGACTTTCGGAAGGTGCTTCAAGAATTCTCCTTGAACCATTTCTCCGCCGCACTTTGGACACTTCTTGACTTCACTCATGATTCTTCCCAAATTACAGACAACGCATTTCAAGATATAAGACTTAGCCAGACTATTGCGGAAGGGTTATAGCTGAATCGAAATAAGCTAATCAGAATTGTAGAAACGGGAAGGGGGTGATAGTTAAGTTGAAAGAGTATGAATGCGTGGAAGTCAAACACCATAAGGATGTCGGAAGGACAATTAAGGAATGGCAAAAGAATGGATGGCGTCTACACACCTACCAAGCAGTGGGAGACGTAGGCATGGCGACAGCTTTCGTCAATCATTACTTGCTGTTTGAGAAAGGCGAGTAGAAGACACTTCTATCAGTCCTTTTAAGATAGTTTGACCCATGTATCTTTGGAGATATCTATGTCAATCGGGAATATGGGAGACATCTCCAATTTGGAATGTTGTAAACTTTACCTTTTATTTTTCATCTTTATCTTTTACTTTCGCTTTCTGAAGAACAGTAGACAATCTTTTTCGCAGACATGTTCAAAGCCAATTTCGAGCAGCTAAGGCTCTCTTGATTCCATCTCTCTGATTCTCTTTTCCGCAATCGCTGCAGCCTCTTCA
>Ga0315280_10001364_pt1 | contig 42295 bp, 46 predicted proteins | sample YL17G06_40_MG_FD_203697 | JGI IMG/M metagenome (GOLD analysis project Ga0315280, IMG submission 203697) | Sediment microbial communities from Yellowstone Lake, YNP, Wyoming, USA - YL17G06_40 | ecosystem: Environmental > Aquatic > Freshwater > Lake > Sediment | place: USA: Wyoming | collected...
GCCTTGCTGCAACATCATTCTACGCTGGAGGCAGCTTCATCACACAATACGACTGGGCATATTACAATGCTAGAAGCCAGTTCGTGATAACGCCAAAAATAGAACCAGTACTACCTATGTTCGCGGTTATCTTCACCGGAGGAAACCTGCTATTCGCGTTTCTAATAGCCACAGCTGGCGCGTTCAGCCTTTACCACGTGAACCCCGCTGCATTGATGATGGAGACTCGCAGAGTCTTCGCTCTGGCCTTCGACCGATTCTTCCCCGAGCGATTCGCCAATGTCAGTGAAAAGTTCCACACACCCACTTGGGCGATCGCATTTATGATCGTCGGTGGAATCTTCGGCATCATCATCTCTTCACCAGCGCTGGGTCCGCTTAGGACACTGGCGGGCGGAATCAATGCCACATTCATGTACCTGCTGGGCTACACCTTCACGGGACTCGCTTTGGCTTTGCTTCCAATCATGAAACCTGATGTCTACGAGAGCATCAAGACACGCGGAGCGATTCCAGTGATCTGCGGAGTAGTAGCGTTCGCCGCAGGCATGCTATTCTTCGCCGTCAATGCGCAAACGTTGCAGATACTTGACATCACCATCTCAGCCATCATCCTTGGCATCGGTCTGTCGGTCTTCATGTACTACTCCTACAAGAACAAGAAAATGGGCGTAGATGTGAAATTGCTACTGTCTGAGATACCACCAGAATAGCCTCAACCCCCCCTTTTTTATTCCTACATCTCCTCGTCCTATCAGGGATAGTAGCGTTTGGTAAAGTGCCTTCTAACAGAAGATTACGATAAGACACGATACGAAGTCGAAACACCCCTATCGTCTAAGATCGATTACAAACAAGCCAGAGTAGACCTCCACATACCCGACTACGTCGAGTCAGGTAACTACCTCTTAGAGAGAGGAATAGTAACAATATGGGCTGCAAATAAAGCGGCCTCACTGCCTGGATTGGACACTCTCGCTCAACCAGTGAAGATCAAGGACGAACCGATCCCGGTGCTCTTCTTCGGCGGTGGAGCCGTCAAAATACTCTGTAAAGTAGCGAACGACCGCAAGAGTCCACTCTACCGCGAAATCGACGACATCGACCTCATAACCTCAAGGAGGCGAGGTCAGGATCTGTACAAGTTGCTGTTGGTGTTGGGCGAAGTATGCGGGACAAGATACTACCACTTCGTGACCCGAACGGATCGACGTTTCAATGCGATGAGAGCTGGCAAACGCTACAGAGTCAGAGCCATAGACAAAATCATAGACGGGGATTCATTGAAACCAGGCACCCTCGATCTCTTCACAGACGAAATTGATCTTAGACACAAGGTTGACGTGAAAGCCGCTCTCGAGGAGCCGGAGAATTATCTCTATACAATTGGACCTGAGAATGTCTTGTTAGCCAAATGCCAATACATATTCGATGCCCCCCAGAGTCAACGCGCGGACCTCGTTCGCTATGGTCTCGAATATAGAATTCTGAATTACCCACCATACAAGAGCGACAAGCTCCTCTTCGGTATCGAAGAGAAGGACATCAAAGACATCTGCTCGATTCTACTAAGCCATGAACTCGGCGAGGGAAAAGGCTCCGTTAACATAACTAAAATGCGAGGCACGTTGGAGAAAGACAAGAAGTTTGCACTCACCTTCAGGCTCAACCTAGAAAGTCTCGTGCGAAATGAGTCTCTTCTCAGGAAGTTCGGATTGTCGAACAGCAACATAGAGAACGTGATGTCTAAGGCCAACGCGATTCTTGCTGGAATTCCTGTCGTGGACAAGAAGTGGAGCGGCCCTTGGTGGAACGTTGATGTGGAGACGCCGCAGATATTCGGGAAAGTCGGCGTGACTACCGAGGGAGTCTAGTGGTTCCACGTAAATGGATAATCCTTGGTTGAGCTGGTTCGCGTTCTTTACATCATCACTGCTGCGCTTCCAGCATCGTCTCCGAATTCCAACTGGGGGATGAGACATGGGGGTTCGCTGCAAGCTTCGTTAACTTCATCGGATGTGCTCACCCAGCCTTGGGTGTGCTCACCCAAGTTTGCTGCAAGCCCCGTTAACTTCATGGCCCAGACTGAGGGCGCACTGTCCCCAGCCATATTCGGCGCGATACTCGACATGACCTCGTCCTATGACGTCGGCTGGATACTGCTTGGATCGGTTGCCTTACTTCTCTCTTCAGGACCAATTTTCCTGATTAGGCAAAGATACTGAGAAAGGTGGAAAATTGGTAATGCTCGTCCCGGCAGACGAGCGACCTCTTACTCTGACCGTGTGATTTTCGCAGCAGTTCTCTAGGTTGCCCAGGTTTGGTAGTCCACGTTGATGACGTAAGAGAACGTGTACGTGCCCGGAGGGAACGGGTTGGGCGTGGTGACGAACCAGTACATGTTCTCGTTCTGGTTGGATGCGACGCCAAGGCTACTGTACAGGTCCTGCGGCGACGTCGTCAACGCCTTCCCATCATTATTGGATGATGTTCCTGTTTGGCCGATGTAGATGTTCGAGAGTTGGAACGAGTCGCCAAACTCGTTGGTTGGATCCCCACTACCCCACACTTGGAATAGGAGAATTGCGTTCCCAGTGTACGTGACCACGTAGGGATTGCTTGCTGCCGTCTGATTGTTTAGGCCAGCGGAGAGGGTGCCAAAGTCCACTGAGGAGGGGATCGTTATCGAGACGTATAGGTTAACGTCTAGTATGCCTGTTCTGGATGCTGGAAATCAGCCGAAATCTGTGAAGCCACATATCACGGCCAAGCATAAGGAGACCCGAGAATAGTCCCCAAGTTGGAAAACATGGTAAAATCAAGGTTGAGCAAAGTCCTAAGTGATATGACTCCAAAACAGCGGAATTTTGCTTGATGAAAATTGGGGAGTCACTGCCAGAGCTGGCTTCGGGTAACAGAGATCAAATTAGGAAACCTGCAAGAGAGGTATCTTGTCTGAGGGGATAGAGAAATAATGATTATCCATGAGTCATGTTTCTCGCCCACCAGACAGTCCCCCCTCGGCTATTCTTCTTTCTTCGGTGCATGATGCAGCACTATCGTGGCGAGGATGACTTCTATCCTTGAAGGAATTTCGGCGGTCGATAAATGAATTATCGGCAGACGACATCCTAGCTGCCGTGGCTAAAATTAAGGTGCTCTGCACTCTAGCCCGCATAACGAAGCTGCCGAAGTAGAAGGGCGATGATATTGACCTCTTTTTCGAGTTTCTGCAAGGCGCTCCTCCAAACTTGTTGAAAGTAGTTCCTTGCCTCTTGCCATTCACTTCGACAGCGGAACCTCTGAAGGTACGGCACTATTAGAAACTGACAAGCTACTTTCCTCAGGTGCCTTTCGGCCTGACATTCCATTAGAGGAAGGCAGATTTGTTATTCCAGTCAACCAACCCTGACAGAGACTCGTCCAAGTCGATTGCTGATTACTCCAGGCGCCCTCATACCTGGGGGCGATTGGAGGAAGGCCATCTTTAGCCTACCCATCGACAAGGAATGAATTTTGCAGTGGGCGACTTCGTGGGCGTAATAGTTGACTTTCTAATTGTTGCGGTCGTGGTGCTTTGTTGAATGACTTGGTGGTTGATGGGTTTTCTCCTGCTTCGGCTGTTTTGGGATGCTAGATTGCTGGTGAGATAGCCGTGAAGAGATTGTACAAGGAGGCTTTGAGTATCATCTCTTTGACCATGTAGCGGAACTTGAGGGATGAGGCGTATTCTCCGAAGAGGCGTTTGAATGTGGAGAAGACGGTTTCAGCCATCCAGCGTTGGCCGTAGCCCTGCTTCCGCTTCCAGGCTTCAGGGTTGCGCAGATATTCCTGCGCGAGAAGCTTTCTTGGGATGCATCCTCCCGCTTTACCGGAGCTGTTCTTGCGTACCTTGATGACGGGTTCGATTCCTCTATCGGCTAGGTATCTGAAGTTGGTTTTGGAGTCGTAGCCTCCGTCCCCGATGGTCTTCGTGATCTTCGCTTGCTTCGAGGCTTTCCCAACTAGGCTTTTGAGGCGTCTGCCATCCGCAACCTTCTCCTTGGTCACTTCCAATGCCAGGATCCTCTTCCGTTTCACATCCACAGCCACATGGATCTTGAGGAAGCCACGTCTAACCTTCCACTTATGGCGCATCCACTCACCTCTACTGGAGACCTTGATGCCTGACGCATCCAAGGCTATGACGACTTCATCATTCGGCTTGGTCAAGTCATCGTTGAGCTTCACGTTTAGTCGTTGGGTGCGCCAAGCCATACTCGAATAGTCCGGGGTCCTCAAACCATTCACATGCGTAGCCAGCATCCTCACGAATCCCTCCAGCTGACGGTAAGGCAAACGCAGGTAAACGTGAATGAAGGCTAGAAGCCTGACGAAGCTGTCAGGATACTCATAGCGCGCGCCCTCCTTCCCCTCATTCATCTGAGCAAGTTCATGCTTCCAACCCTTCATGATACGCAGGTCTAGAAGGATCTCGCCCCGCCTAACCAAAGCCTCGTTATACGACCCCCAATCCCTAGCAGCCATAATCAACGGTCATCAGAAGGGCCTCTTCTGCAATCAGAACAAAGAGGAGCCAAGAAGAAGGCTCAGAACCAACACGACAAACAAGAAGAGAACAAAGTTATTGTCGTGGTATTCTTCATAGCAAAATACGCGGGAAGAGCAATGGAGATGGGGAAAGGCGTGAAAGATGGAGTAAAGGAAGGCGGCAAGAAAGAGGAGACTCCCCCCTAGAGAGAAATCGCAGCATCGGCTTCCATATCCTGAACTCATCACAATTCATTCTCTTTTCATGCGTGCCCGCAGGACCACTGCTTGATATGCACGATTATGGAGAAGCTGCCACATTCATTCTTTCACACAACTGCTGCATGCTAGGCTGACACAAGTAGGGTGGGTTACCGCCTAGATTCGAAACGAACCGCATCTCGACATTTTTCTCAGAAGCAAGTCTGCGCGAAGTGAAACTGGTTAGTACGTTATGACCTCTACTTTCCTGATGCGCGAGAAATCCTTCACGTTCCTTGTAACTATCGATCGGTAAGCATTTTTCAGCATACAGCCAGCTATCAGAGTGTCACGCATTTCGATGGGTCTGCCCTTTTGCGTGAGCTCAACCAGGATTGATGCTGCTTCCTCCGCCTCACCCTTCCCTAAGGGTAAGATTCGCAAATCCTTGAGGAGCGCCTCTAGTCTGGCCATCCTTCTAGGGTTCGTTGAGTGGATAGCACCAATGAAAAGCTCGAATGCGGTGATTGATGTCGTGCTTAGGTCTGATCCTGCTTCCCTGAGCTCTCTCGCCTTGCCTACCGCTTCAGGCAGGTCACGTAGGAAGTCTATGAGGAATGTGGTGTCTAGGCAGATATTTTGGGCTCCACATGTTTGTCAGTAGTTCTTCCAGGTCCCGCGTTTCCTCTTCTGTCATTTCCCTCCATCCTCCTGCGTGACGAAGTATGTTCCCTTGGCCCTCTGTGAGTTTTAGAATCGTCTCCGTGAAGGATTCACCCCTTCCTTTGAGGCTAACCAGTTTCTTGTATGCCTCTTCGCTTATAGTGAGCGTCTTGAAGCCCATGAGCCAATACACGAACAGTACACGAATATAACCTCGCATCACTACCGCATGATAGGCACCATCATAGAGAGCGTGGCTTATCCATTGATCTCTTTCTCGAGTTTCTGAAAGGCGCTACTCCAAGCTTGTTGAAAGTAGTTTCTTGCCTCTTGCCATTCAGAGGAGTCCCGCCAACCTGAATGAATTAAATGAACATCGGTGGAAATGCCTGAACCGTGACCGTTGGGGATGAAGAACACAACAACATGCGTGAGAGGATCTACGTCATTCATGAAATGCTTGAATTGCACAGGCCCCTTCCAATCAAAAGCTAAGAACTTGTCGAGCTCAATCGCGGTCACTCTGCACCCAATTGTGCTGTCATTCTCCCTGTCTTTGGGATCCCAGAGGGCAGATGTTAGATATCGTCTTACGAGAAAGGGACAGGACAGCATGCCCATTTTGACTGCATTCATCCAGTATGGTATGGTCCATCACGCCGAACGCGTCTTCGAAGACAAACGACCTCGAAGCCTCGGTCAACTTTTCCCGAAGAAACAAAGGCCTCTGTTAGGCCAGCTCATCGTATACGCTACAGCAGCGAAACTCGTTAAGACTTCAGACCATTACCAATCGAAGTAGGACGCAAGGCTGAATCCAATATTCGTTTAGGTCGATTTCTAATTATTCCTTTCTCTTGGAGAGAGTCACGGCCATCACTCGTACCTGATCGCAAGTATCCTCGCAGCGATCCGACGTGTTCTCGATTGCCTCAACGAACTGAGCCAAGAGTATCACGGAACCTACGCGTATCCCGTTCGTTTTAATATCCACGAGATTACTGCGCGCCGTCTGGTACAGTTTGTCGACTTTCTCTTCAAGTCGCTCAACTTGGTCGGCCGCTTTCAGAGCCTCGTCCAGCTCGCCATCCATGAGCTTTTGGACACAGTCCGCAACCTTGACAGTGCATTCGGTCACAGTGGAGCACATCTCAACGATCAGCTCCTGCATGTGTTTAGGCATCTGTGATAGATTAAAGAGGACCAGGATTCTGCTTGCCTCATGAGCCCAATCAGTAATCCAATCAATCAGTCGACCAAGTCGCATGAGACCCACACGCTCATCAGTCGGCAACTCGCCACGTGCAAGTTCCTCAATTATCCGACGGCGCAAACCGTCGGCCTCTCTCTCCTTCCCTTCCAGCAGCTCGAAGTTCCTCTGCAACTCATCCTTCTTGTTCTCGATAGCGTTGTGAATGCACATTGCAAGCTGCTCAACCGTGAGCGTAGTCATCTTCGAGTGCTCAAGCACTAGACTCATCGCTTTCACGGTACGCCTAGCCAGCAACCAACTCTCAAGAGACAACCAAACCGCACCCTACTCTAACGCTATCTCCTTTTCCAAACCTTCCTTTGGATAGTCGAATAAGAGCATATGCGCACCTTCCCGCACGAACACGTCAACAATTTCACCAACTTGGAATTCTTTTTCCACGTTGGACGAAACGTGGACCACCAGCTCCAGTCCTTCAATATCAACCACGTACCGGTTGGTACTACCAAGGAAGGCCGCTTGTTTGATTGTCCCCTTCCAACCGCCACCACCCTCCTCTGAGTGCGGACTAATCGGGATCACCTCAGGTCTAACCGCCACGATCACTCTTTCTCCCACCTTTCTACCTTTACCCGACACGTTCACTTTGCGCGTTCCTATTTCGACACTGCAAAGGTTTCCTTGCGTCCCAGCGACCTTCCCCTCGAGTAGGTTTGTCTCACCTACGAAATTCTCAGTAAAGAGGCTCTTCGGCGAATGGTAGATCTCAGAAGGCTTTCCGACCTCCACTATGCTACCTCGTTTCATCACGACAACTTTGTCAGCAATCGAAAGAGCCTCCTCCTGATCGTGAGTAACATGTATGATCGTCAACCCCAGATCTGATGCAAGCCGCCTCAAATCGTAACGCAACTCCGCTCTAACAAGAGCGTCTAGAGCACCTAAAGGCTCGTCAAGAAGGAAGAGGTGAGAGCCGGTGGCTATGGCCCGTCCCACCGCTACCTTCTGCTGGGCGCCACCACTCAGCTCTCTCGGAAAAGATCGCGATCGTTCCCTCATATTGATCAAATCCAGCATTTCGTTCGTCACCGTCGTAATCTCTTCCGAACCCGTGTGCCTCACGGCCAGACCATAGGACAAGTTGTCTTTGACAGTCATGTGTGGAAAGAGAGCGATGTCCTGGAAAACGTAGCCTATCCTCCTATCCTCAATCGGAACCTTCTGCACCGGCCTACCGTCGATCAGAATCTCGCCATGATCGGGTTGGTCTATTCCCGCAATGCATTTGATCAGCGTGCTCTTGCCGCAGCCACTTGGCCCAAGAATACAAACGTACTCGCGATCTTTAACATGAAGTGAAATGTTGTCCAGTGCCCTAATGTTCCCGTAATTCTTTGTGACGCTAACCACGTCGAGCTTTGGCATTCTACGCCATCTCCAATTCCTTTCTCAGCCCCTGAGTAGGATACTCAAAGACAAGGACGTCCCCCTCCTCAAATTCAACAACAACTTTGTCCCCAGCGCTAAAACGTGGTTCGGGTCCTTCCGAGTAGTGGCGTGAAGCAATGATGTCTCCATTCGTCAAACGAATCAAATACTCTCGGGAATCGCCTAGGAACCTTACTTCACGAATCTCTCCCTCCAACACGTTCGCGAGTTCAGGATTTCTATCAGAAATGCGAACTTGTTCTCTTCGTACACCTAGAATGATGGGTTCATCGAGCATATGCAACGCTGGTGGTGCTTTGATTCTGAGACCGCCTCTCAAGCGAACGACAGACGCCGCGTCTGTCGTTGCATCTACTATTCCTTCAAGGAAGCTTGCCCCGCCAATCAGGTTCGCCACGAAAATTCCTGTAGGTCGCGAGTAAACCCGGTGAGGTACCCCGTGGTCCAGTAATCTGCCTCCTTTCAGAACCATTATTTGATCCGCGACGCTCATCGCTTCGTCTCGGTCATGAGTGACATGTATCGCAGTCATGCCCGACTGTTTCACAATCTCTCGGAGTCTGTGCCTCAAGTCCAACCGTAACCGCGCGTCCAGCGCGCCCAACGGCTCGTCTAGGAGCAACAAACCCGCACCGGAGGCTAAACCTCTGGCCAGAGCTACACGTTGCTGCATGCCGCCACTCAGCTCATTAGGGAATGATTGTGCACGCCAAGCCAGCCTAACGGTCTCCAAGTTTTTCATGGCGATCTCCAATGCTTCTTTTTCCGACTTTCCTCTGGCCAATGGACCGAAAGCAACATTCTCCATGACTGTGAGGTGAGGGAAGAGCGCGTATTGCTGTGGAACGTAAACTGCGTTGCGAGCATGCGGCCCAATGTCATTGACGGGTTTACCGTCGAAGCAAATGGTTCCCTCATCCGCATTTAGCAAGCCAGCGATCAATCGGAGCAAAGTCGTTTTGCCGCTGCCTGTCGGACCTAGAACGCAGAGGTATTCCCCATTCTCAATCTCAAAGGAGAGACGATCCAAAGCCAGTACCTTTCCGAACCTTTTGGAAACGTTCACGAAACTAACCGAAGGCAGAGGTCAATGCCTCCTTGTCTGTCGACGAAGAGTGATTAGGCGAAGTACGACGAGAGCAAGGAACGAGGTCACAACGAGGAAACCGACGCCAAGTGCTCGCTCCGATGCTGTCACGTGAACCGTCCCTCTAATCCAGTCTACGAGCAGCACAGGGGCAGTCTTGAGCGCTTTTGATACCGCGAAAGTCGCCCCTGTCTCATCGACGCTTCTCGTGAAGACCAAGATAGCCCCGGATAGCAACGAGTACTTTGTGAGTGGTAGTGTGATCTTCCGGAAAACTCGCAAAGGTCTGGCGCCAAGGGTTCTAGCGGTCTCCTCGAGCTCAGGAGCGATACCCTGAATCGACGCAGCCATAGCACGGACAAAGTAACTGTACGTTATGGTTGTGTGTGCAAGCACTAGCACCCAGAACTCTGGCAATGCACCCATATTTCCCCAGAAAAAGCTCAGCGAAACACCAAGTGCCAAGGACGGGACGATTATTGGCAAATCGACAAGGGCGTCAACGACCTTCGTAGCCCTCTGCCCGAATCTATTCCGGGCGATAAGTACGGCCACAGGCAATCCTGACACGATATTGACGAGAGTGGCAAGCAGCGCGACCACGTAAGACAAGAGCATGCTTGACCAGAATGTTTTCCAAGGCCCAACCCCCGCAATCGCTTCGGCAACTGTCCCGCTCGCAACTGCTTCAATTGCTGGAAATGCGATGAAAAGACATGGAAGCAGAATGAAGATGAAGAATACCAACAAACTAAGAGCGTTTCTCGAGATGATGACTGGCCTGCTGCTAAGCTTTCTTTCAAGACTAGGCCAGATTCTGAGTGGAGCAACTCTGAGTTTCGGACTGATGATCTTAATCAATGCGAAAACGACCAGTGACGCTGCGATGAGAACCAAGCTTGCGGTTACAACCGCTGCTGTCAATCCGGCGTCGCGCACGTTCTTTATGAAGACCGTTCCATTCTCGAAGGCCCCCGCCACCACTATAGTGGCACCTGTCTCTGAGAGCGAGCGAGCCAAAGCCAGCAGGAAAGCCGCAAGAACAGCGGGCCTCAGTATCGGGAGCGTAACCGTGCGAACTGCTGTAAACGCAGAGGCGCCAAGAGTTCGAGCGGCTACTTCATAGGTTTCGCGATAATTCAGAAACTCTCCAACCATCACGCGAACAATCACCGGGTAAGAGAAAGCGAAGTGCAACAACATGATTAGTAGCGTGCCCGGAGCAACGAGACCACCAGAGCCGAAGACGGTCGAGATGCCTCCTGGGGTACTCCAGAATTCTAATATTGAGAATCCTAATGCGACCGTTGGGATCACGAATGGGATGTCGGCCAGACTGTCCAAGACCGTAACCGCGTGTCCCGATCGTCTGACGATTAACCATGCCAGAGGGATTCCGGCCACCACATCTAACGATGAAACGGTGAGACCGATCACAAATGACCAAGCGACAGCCGCCCGCATCCTAGCCGCAACTTCAGCGGTTAGAGTAAGACTCGGCAGCATGAGGAACTGAGCAACAATCCCAGCAATTGCTGGAGAGATTACAATGAATAAGAAGAAAGCCACTGCCGCAGAATAGACGGCCTTCGTGACATCTGCTCTTGCTGAGAAGCGCTCCAGTTGAACAAACATTCTTTGCAAAATGGTGGGCGAGTTAGCAGCTTGGCGCCTAGTGCCTTGCACGGCTCACCCTACCTACAAATCGTGAGACCTCATAGCATTTAAGAAGCTGATGCAATCTACCCGGTTGCGGTTTTGAGAAATGATAACCGCTTTCGTTATGATGAACGCAGAGAGAGAGCGAATTGCAGCCATACCTGACGAACTTCTCAAAATAAATGGCGTAACCGAAGTCTACTCAGTAGCAGGAGACTTCGACTTAGTCGCCACCGTCCGCGCAAAAGAAGCCGAAGACCTCGCCAAAGTGGTTACAGAGCAATCGTGAAGGTCCGAGGCATCAGCAGGACAATGACGTTGATTGCTTTCAGATGTTACAGCAATTACGATTTGGAACACATGTTCTCCGTATGATTCCGGCGCTAACCATACTTGGAGAGTATCGTCCCGAGCATTTTCAGCGAAACGTTACCGCCACTCACCACGACAACCACTTTCTCTCCAGCTTTCAGTCGGGCCTTTTCGAGTAATGCTGCAACTGCAGCCGCAGCAGATGGTTCAACAAGCAAATGGCACTCTTTCATTACCGTGTAGACGGCCTTCTCAATCTGGTCCTCGCTCACCAGTAGAATCTCGTCCACGTTTCTTCTTGCGATCTCGAAGGTAAGCTCACCTGGAGCGCGGGTTGCCAACCCATCGGCAACGGAGGTCGTGTCGGAGAGCTGAGTGATCTTTCCAGTCTTGATGGATTGATACATGGACGAGGCTTTCTCAGGTTCGACACCGATGACCTTGGTCGAGGGCTTCAGGGTCTTGATTGCGAAGGAGATACCCGAGATGAGTCCTCCGCCTCCGATTGGAACTATCACAGTACTTACGTCAGGTAGGTCTTCACAGATCTCAAGTCCAATCGTTCCCTGCCCTGCTATAATGTCAGGATCATCAAAAGGCGGAACCAAAATTGCCCCAGTAGCTTTCTGAATCTCGAGAGCTTTACTTAAGCGCTCATCGTGGAAGAGCCCGTACTTTAGCACCTTTGCCCCATACTCTTCGATCGCATCCATTTTCTCTTGGACAGCGGTTGTCGGAACAACTATCGTTGCACTCGCTCCGACCAGCTTCGCCACGTAGGCCACTGCCAACCCATGGTTTCCTGAAGACGCTGCAACAAACCCACGCGTCCGATCCTCGGGAGGTAGTTTGAGTATTTTGTTTGTCGCGCCTCGGATCTTGAACACTCGAATTGGCTGGTATGACTCCAGTTTCAAATACACATTTGCCTCTGTTAGGGCGCTTAGGCGAGGAGAAAAAACCAGTGGAGTTCTGTAGGCGATGTTGGAGATTCGACGCCTTGCCTCTTTGATTGAGGTTAGGGTTATGGGCGGGTTGTGCGTTGAACAACTACTCCTTAGGAATGTTCAGCTCGCGGAAGCCATGGCGCCCTTGCCAAAGAATGATTGAACGCGCGGTTGCATGAGATAATACACGATCAGCAGGTAGATGATCAATCCGATGAGTTCGCCTAACCCCGGCGTGATAAACAGTGAGAAAACAGAGAATACGATTCCGAAGAGAGCGAATGCGAGTGACGCAATCCAAGACCAAGCTTTGCCTTTCCAAGAGCCATACGCCAATCCAAAGCTAATCACAGCCACCGCAACCAATACAACGCCCGTAAGCATCGAGCGAGCTGCAAAAACTCGACCCGGGAACATCTCCGGAAGATGAAGACTGAATACTGTGAGCGCGACGCCTCCAAGAAGTGATAGCACTCCAAGCAATATCCACAATACAGCGAGCAGCTTGACTCCGCTGGGACGTGTCGGAATCGTCAATCTAACGAGAACCTCTCATCGGCTTAACGTTTCTGTGATTCGGACAATGCCTGCCTAATCTTCTCGGCTATCTTCTTTCGATCCGTTTCATCCTTACATGAAATCCACTGTAGCTTGAGATAGAAGACGTCTTTGTCCTTCGAAGGCATGAGCGCCGCCTGAAATCCGTGTTCACTGAGTAGCGCAACTGATTGAAAATGGGCAATATAACTTTAGACTGTCAACGCTATTCTCGCCACTGAACGCGAAGGCGCTAGCACGTCCCGTAGCCACACCTCTCAATCTTGCATCCTCGTTCGTTAGCGCCGATTACTTGCTCTTTACAGTTGAGACGAATTCGTCGAGTGGCAAAGTTGGGAGCGTTGTGATCTCTATGGTCCCTCTTGCCCCGAGCTCCACAGATACCTTCACGATCGTCTTGTTATCGGGAGCCTCGACAACGTTGACGAAGTCGTACGGACCTAGAGTGGCATATTGTGCAAGCACTTTCACACCAAGTTTCTCGATCTCTCTATTGACTTCTTGTATTCGTCCGGGTTTTTCGCGTACGGTCTTTCTTCCTTCCGCTGTGAGTTTCGATAGAAGTATGTATACTGCCAATTGTTCTTCACGCCAATACATTACGATGGCAGTGGATTTGGAGCTTTCTAATTCGACACCTAACCCAACATTTTGCCCATCGCAACAGCTCTTTCCACCCGCATCAATCCGGAAAACCGAGCCACTTGAACGCAGAACTGATTGATTTCAACAGTTGAATGTCCGGGTCGCAGCCGAAGCCAAGGCGGCCAGTCGCTTACCTTCTCGATACCAGGCAACAGCACTGAAGAAGTACTCATCATTCGAATAGAGTCCCTTCAGTGATTTCTCGTCCCACAGATACAATGTTCCTTTGCCAATTCCGGGCTGTGTTGTCGCTGTCGCTATCGCAGCTAGCTCGCCTGCCGGGTTCCATGCCACAGTGACTGGGTAAACGCGCTTGTTATCGAATTGAATTGGTGAAATTGAAGTACCATTCAATACTCCAATGAAACCGTTATGCCAAACAACATCGTAACCGACGACTAGAGCAGATTCTCCCGACGGAGCCCAGTGGACTCCAATTAGGTCTACTCGTCCCTCGTTCAGTGAACTCAAGTGATCTGTTCTCGCATCATAACTGAATAGGTTGGGTGACGGAATGAATTCCTCAGCGAAACAGTTCGATGTGATAAGTGCTTGATCTCTCTTCGGACGCCATGCAATATGGCGCAGATTCGCTCGCCCGCCATCAACAGACTTGACTCCATGATCCCAATGTCTCAGTATAACGCCTCGATTCCCGACGACCAACGCCACAGAGCCATCATCATTCCACGCAGTAGCGCGAAGGTTTTCAGAAGTTGATGTGTCAATTCTCGCGAAATGCCCCTCCTCGTCCAATGAGAGAAGCGTGCCCGCGTTCCCCGCGATCAAAACTGTCCCATTGGAATGATTGACAGCAACAGCTCTGAGGTTCTGCCGCGTCCCAGCATCTAGATCGATAAGCTTATCGTCTTGTATCCTCAGAATTCGCCCGTTGTTACCAACAATTAGGCATTGGTCTTGACGATCCCAAGCCAAGGATCGAAGATGACCCCGCAGTTTTCTGGTACGTATACTTTGGTCTTCGTATTGAAGCAGGATCGATGGCAAGGATACACGTTCCGAATATTGTTCGACTCAGGCTGTTAGGATTGATTCGCAAAAGTAGATTTGAGGGTTCTAATAAGGTGGGTTCCAAGAGGGAGCCTCGTGTCCAGGATCAAAGGTCGGAGATCACACGCAATCGAATTGTACTCTGAGCGACCGATAAGAAGTGAACGTGACCTGTTTGACTTCGTCCAAGCACTTGACGAAGACGAGGGCATCAGACTTGAGGGGAGTCTGAAGAACCACTCTGGGGGTGGCTTTGTATTCATCGGTTTCTACAGGGGCAGCTACTGCGTCAATATCTGCGATAGGGTATGGGACCCCCGCCTTCGAAAGTACGTTGCTGGAGGAAAAGACGAATGGTTCTACTTCGATACAGCAAAGGAAGCCTGCAACTTCGTCCTCAAAGAGGCTAAGCGTCCACTACGGGGATGGCTCTACTAGAGTCGGCTATTATTAAGACAGGATCCCGAATACCCCTGCCATTTTCCGAAAAGCAATTTCTGCCTTTTGCTTAGATTCTCTATCAACACCCAGACCTGGTTTTGTGAATCCTCGCAGCCGACGACTCAAATCCACTAGAATCACCAAAGCTTTCGGTGTGTTGAAGTCGTTGCTCATGCATCGTCTGAACTTTTCCTCGGTTCTCTCGGTAAGTGTAATTAGCTTCTTTCCGTTCTTGAGGGAGCCGTTACTCGCAACATTAGCTGCGAATGCGTTGAAGTTTTTCGTTAATGCGTTCAGGCCATGTCTTGCTTGCCTCAGCCCTGCGTCTGAGATTACGACAGGTTGTCTGTATTGATGTGAGGCGAAGTAATACCTCAGTTCCTGCGCGGTGTAGTCTTTGAGGGCGTCGCGGATACGGATCGCGTTCCCCAAGGACTTGCTCATCTTTCGTCCCCTCACACTAAGAAGACCTGTGTGAAGCCAAAATCGAACGAACGGGGCCTTACCGCTCAATGTTTCTGCCTGAGCAATCTCAGCTTCGTGGTGGGGGAACATGAGCTCAGATGCTCCTCCGTGCACGTCGTAAGTCTCCCCCAAGTTTGTCATGGAAATCGCTGTGTCTTCAAGGTGCCAGCCAGGCCGACCATAACCCCACGGGGAATCCCAGCCGAAGCTGGTTTTTTCATGCTTCCTCCAAAGCGAGAAGTCCTCCACATTGCGCTTAGAGGAGCAAAGCTCCAATCGTCTCAATCCCAGCTCTTCTGCGCTCAAGTTCGAAAGCTGGCCAAACTTGGGGAACTTGTCGACTTCAAAATACACTCCTGTCTCGGTTTCGTAAGCCGCTCCTTTATCGATCAGGCGTTTTACCTGTGAAATCATCTGAGGGATGTAGTCGGACGCTCGCTCATACCGTTCAACATTCACTATCCCAAGTGCCTGCATATCATCCAAGAAGGCCCCCTCGTACTCCTTCGCCACTTCAAGTGGCTCTTTTCCGAGTTCTATGGCTCGCTGTACGAGGCGTTCGGCGACGTCTGTGATGTTCATCAGATAGCGCACCTTGTACCCCAAGTAGGTCAGATAACGGGCAATCATGTCGAAGGCAAGGTAGGTTCTAGCATGCCCAAGGTGAAGGTAATCGTAGACGGTGGGACCGCACACGAACATCTTCACGGTTTGGCCGTAAACCAGGTCGAACGGCTCCAAGTGGCGTGAGAGCGAATTGTACACTTTGAGCGACTTTATCCACCGTCCCTTCCAAGCATTCCAGTAATTCCGTATCTCCAGTCGAATTCATTAACAGAAGGGTTCCATGCGAGTCCCTTCTCGACCAATTCAAGCTACCCAAATGGCACAATTCAAGCCTTAAGGCCTGTGTAGCGAATTGGTAAACAGGTCAGATTGTGAAATAGCCCATAATTGAATCTTATCGGCGAACGACGCCTGAAGCCAGAGATTTGATGCCTATTGAACGGGTTTTGCCCTAGGTCTAGTCTGTACGATGTAATAATTCTCGTCGACATCAATCTCCAAGTCAGGTACGAAGGAGAGGATGAACTCGATCAATTCGTCCATGCTACGCTTACGCCTCTCTTTCAACTGGAGAAAGCCTTGAAGACTGACCAAGCGCTCGTACATCTGGCTGCTTATCTTGACGCTACGGCTCAGACGCCTCTTCTTGCTCTGTTCAAATGGTCTAGACACTATTTCTTCCTGGTGGAAATGTAGAACTATCTCCCCTTATTATTTTTTCTCCAAGCCCACTTAAATAGCTTAGCGCAGCATATCTCGCTGCACAGTCAATACATGAATGAGAGTTTTGGAGGTGAATTGAAATGGCAAAGAAACGCAAGGTTAAGATGCGCATCCAACCACAGTATCACGTGGGCGGAAGAACTGAGACCGAAAAGTAAGGTCCGCGATTCCCTCTAAACGGTTCGTTTTGAACCGCTTTCTTTTTTTGAACGATTTTTTCCCCAGCCTCTCTGTTAGGCTAACCTAATTCTGGCTCCCTCGGGGTTTGCGGACTCAATGAATAATTTCTTAAACACAATTCGGAGTAAGTATGCGGTTCATGGTAGAGCTAATCGAAGGCCGCGTGGCCCAAGCCGCACTTCTAATCATGGTCTTGCTTGCCATCTACCTCGTATCATTAATCGCATCTAGAAGTAAATTGAAGACCAGGTCGATACCGGGTCTGGAGAAGGTGGATTCATGGATTCAGAAAGCTGCAGAATTGAAGCGAACCGTCTTCTTCACGCCTGGGACAGGTGCGGTTGTGTCACCCGACACTCTCGCAGCTTTGGCCCTGCTCGAATACGTCGCGAAACACTGCGTTGAGCACGGAGCACGTATTATTGTCGCAAACGCAGATTTTACCGTCCAACAGGTAACAGAGGAAATTGTGAAGAAAGCCTACAAGAACGCGGGCAAGCTAGACGAGTATCGCCCAGATGCAGTGCGCTATATCTCCGGAAGACAGTTTGCCTTTGCCGCGGGCGTCATGGGTCTTCTCCGACGCGAGAAACCTGCCGTGAACTTCTTCGTAGGAGAATTTGCGGCAGAAGCACTTGAGATCGCCGAAGCAGGTAGGACAGAAGCCATAGCCCAGTTCGGTGGGACGTCGACGGTAGAACAGTTGCCGTTCTTCATGGCAACCTGCGACGAAACCCTCCTCGGCGAAGAACTCTACACCGTCCAAGGCTATCTCTCCGACGACCCCAAAGCCACAGCCACGCTGGTTGGCCCTGATGGCGGCAAGATTGTCGCAATTCTAATCATCTTGGTCGGAGTGATCTTGGCTACCTTCGGAAACGAGGTTCTCGTCAGTCTCCTAAAGTTGTGATAGGGCATGAGTTCGAGTCAAGGTAAAATGTCTCGCAGAGATTTGCTCCTTCAAGTAATCATCTTCGCATTGGGATTCTTCTACGCATTCACCTACTACGTCAGAGTGTCCGAGCCTGTTGACCTCCAAGCCCTAGGCGACCAGTTGTTCGCCTACCTAACCGCAATGCTGACTGTGGCGTTTGCAATCGGTTTAATCAATCTGACAAGAGTTCACGTCAACAGCATCAGGCGCCGACGACCAATTTGGAGATACAGCCTTGTCCTCGTGATATCTATGTACGCGATGGCAGTCGTCAGCCTAATATCGTCTCCTTTCGCAATAGATCCAACAGGAGCCGTTATACCCCCGGCCTTAATGGACGCGGTGAATCCCATCTGGGAATTCCTCTACTACAAGATCTTGGTGTCAATTAACGCGAGCATCTTTTCTCTCCTGGCGTTCTTCATCGCGTCAGCAACCTACAGAGCCTTCAAAGCACGATCCGTGGAGTCGACGCTCTTCCTGCTTGCTGGTCTTCTAGTTGTGATTGGTCAAGCGCCGGCTTCTGATTTGATCTGGCCGGGGTTCTGCGCCATACGAGACTGGATCATGGCGTTCCCGACCACTGCCGGAGAACGAGGCATCTTGATTGGAGTTGCACTAGGGGTAATCGCGTTCAGCGTTCGTAGAATGATACGGTATTCGTGGTGATACAAGATGAGCAAGCGAAGTATAATATCCGACCCCCGTCTGGTCTACGCACTTCTAGCCCTCGTTGTCACGGTACCTATCCTCAGCCATGCAGTACTTCCCGTACCAGTCAGTGCCACTACAAGAGCCGTCTTCGACTTCATCAATAGGCTTCCGGCAAATAGCCTAGTGGTTTTGAGTTTTGATTATTCAACTAGTACCGTGCCGGAACTTCACCCGCAAGCAATCGTCGTAACGCAGCATCTCTTCACCCGCCCGGTCAAGATAATGTTCGTTGCACAGTGGACGGATGGCCCAGCTCTTACTGACGCCGTTCTAGATGCCATTGAGAAAGGGAACAAGAAGTATGGAGTAGACTATGTGATGCTCGGTTGGATCCCCAACATTGCAACCGTGATCGGAATGACCGCCAACATAGCACAATTCTTCCCTGTAGACACACTTGGAAATCCAACAGCCAGTCTTCCATTAATCAAAGAATTCCCGGCTGGCAAGAAGGCCTCTCTGGTCATCACCTTTGCAACAGGGGAACCAGGGCTCAATGATTACCTGCAATTCTGGCAGGCTCCATTCAACATACCCGTCGCGGTAGGATCAACGGCATCCGCCGCCCCCGGCTACCTACCCTTCTACAACTCACATCAGATCGTAGGAATCCTAATCAGCCTGCGAGCGGCTGCAGAGTATGAAATTCTCATAGGCCGAATAGGGCTCAGCGGAGCCATCCCCGCCATGGTTGCTCTATCGGCCTCTCACGCAATGATAGTGATCGTGGTCGTCGCTGCAAACGTGTTGTTTCTACTTCGAAGGCGCAAAACCGCAGGAGACTCGACATAAATGGTAAACTACGTTGAACTCATTGGACTATGGATCGCCGTGTTCGTTACGCTGATGGTCTTCAGTTTCCTATACAAGGAGAATCCATTCTTCCGCCTCGCAGAATACATCTTTGTTGGGTTGAGCAGTGGATACGGGTTTGCAGCTGCATTGCGCCTGTTCGCAAATCAAGCTTTGAGTCCAATCTTCGTTGGCGGAAGCTACGATTTCGTGATACCTCTAGTATTGGGATCTTTGTTCTACACGCAATTTAGCAAGAAATACTCGGACCTCTACCGCCTACCCTTGAGCTTGGCCATCGGTTACGGCTTGGGTGTCACAGTCTGGAGCGTAACGCAAGCCTTTCTTATCACACAGATCAGGGCTACAATTATTCCAGTCTTTACAGGTGACCTAGTCACCACCATCGACAACGTGGTCCTAGTGGTCGGAACTATTCTATCGCTCTCATACTTCATTCTCTATCGCGAACAGAAGGGAACTTGGGGTCGAATAACCCGGGTCGGAAAATACTTTATTCTTGTTACGCTCGGCGCCGTATTCGGCAGCACGGTGCTGGGACGCATGGCCCTTGTGATTCAACGCGTCCAATTCCTGACCGGTGACCCTGCGTTTCCATGGCGAGCTCTAAAGATTGGTACCGTTGACGAGGGACGGCTCGCCCCTTGGGCAATCATCTTCTTCCTAGTAGTTTTCGGGTTCTACTTGTATAGAACACGAAACGAGAAGCCTCAGACGCAGGCCGCTTCTCCAACAAGAACTAAGACTTAGCCTCGGACAGTGCCTCTATTCGATCGATAATCTTACCAACATTTTCTTTCTTCATGAAAAGCGCCGTGTACTTGGGCCCCCGCAAGTCAAACAACCATTGCAGCGGGCCTAGCAGAAAAATTGCCAGCTGGGACGCGATAAACGATACTGGCCGCGCAACCTCCAAAAACATTATTGCAGGAACTTCAATCCCTTTGTTCACCACCAGGTTTGCTATATTGTCTATGAGTTTCTCTTCCTCCTCCTCCGTCAAATCGAACTCTGACAAAGCTAGCACTTGATTGGGGCTGGACGTTCTGTGAGCCTAATCCCCAAGCTCTAGATTCTACTTAGACGGAGCGGAACACCGTTTCCTCAGGATAGACCTCGATGCCTTCGGCTGTAATCCTATAGGGGCATAATCTGTCGGTGTGCTTGGCACCTCGCATCTTTCTGACTTCGAGGGCCTTCACATTTGACTCTTCAACTCGATACATATGAAGAACGATGACTCCTTGTGCGAGAAAGGATTCGGCCCCAAATCTTGTCACATCCTGTCTGTCCTCAGCGTTCTCCGCCAGCATTATGGTCGTTAGATCCATTTCGGTCAAGATCTTGATCAGCCGCAATGTCTGTTGACGAATCTCGAAGTCATCTTTGTACTGCAGCGTAAGGGCCGAGATGGAATCGATTACACACCGTTTCGCTTTGACCTTCTGCTTAACATCAGAGATTACCTTGACAACGTCCTCAATGTTGAACTTGGCTGCGCCCAAGAAGCCCTGCTGAAGCGCCGCCGGCACAAAGGTCCCTGTGACCTGCCGCTTAATGGGTGAAACGTCAACAAATCCGAACTTTCCTTGCTTCTCAACGTCACCGAGATTCCAGCCGTACCTCTGACTGTTGGTGGCGATTGAGTAGGGCGGTTCATCAAACGTAACATACATCCCATTCTCTCCATACTCCATTGCCCCTTTGTAGATATACTGGACGCCGAAAGTTGTCTTGCCGGTGCCAGGTCCACCTAACAAAAGAAAACTGTAACCTCTCGGCAAACCGCCCTCAATCAGTTCGTCCAATCCCTTGATTCCGGTCTTGACTCTGTCTTCCAATGTCTAATGTCACCCTCAAATCTTCACAAGCACGCCGGACAAATTGTGTAATCTTGTGCGAACGTGCGTCACTAAGGTGCTAACGACCCGATAAAGCACTATCGGTAGATTCTTTTCTCGATTGCGTCAGATAACAGATGAAAAGGGTTGAGCTGATGGAGCACCTCCGACGTCTAGTGCAGGAACTCGCACTGGCAGGATATCAGCTCGACCGTTCAGCATACGATTACCTAACAACAATGAACGAACCCGACGCTGCCAGCTTCGCCAAGACCCTTCTTCTAACAATCGAAGAGAAACCTTCCACCAAACGAATTCTATCGAAGCAGCAACTGCTTGAAATCAAGACCCCTCAACCCGAGATCGTGCCATCGGTTACGACCAAGATTCCCGCCAAACAGATCTCACCCAGGCTCAAAGTGCTGAAAGATCCCTCGAAGGAAATTGGAACTGGCGGCAGCATCGAAGACTTCTCCCACTACTTCCGAGACAGATTTCAAAAGCTGGTCTCCGCCTTCCACGACCGTTACGACTCAAGGGATGCAACTAGTATCGGAGTTGCGATGAAGGCCGCACAAAATGAGAAAGTTAAGTTTCTCGCGATGATCATGGAGAAACGAGAACGGCAGCGAAAACTGTTCCTTCAGATTGATGATCTAGAAGACACTGCAACGGTGCTTGTACAGCCTGAAGATCGTTCTGCCTATGAAATGGCGCAGAAGCTCCCCTTGGATCAGGTGGTCTGTGTCGGCGGTGTTAGAGCGAAAGGCGATTTGATAGTCGCAAAGGAGATCCTACTCCCAGACATCCCAGATCACAAGCCACACCTCGCTGATGAGGATGTGTGGGCGGTGCTCCTCTCAGATTTGCATGTGGGGAGTAAGAAATTCCTCAGTGACGCGCTCATCAGGGTCCTGGATTGGCTCAACCTGAAAATAGGTGCTCCCAATCAGAGAGCCATTGCGGAACGTACAAAATACGTGGTCATCTGTGGCGACATTATCGATGGAATTGGAGTTTACCCCCGCCAAGAGCATGAGCTAGCAATCACCGGACTTTATGAACAGTATGAGGAGGCGGCAAAGTACATAGGAAGGATACCGGACTACATCGAGACCGTCGTAATTCCAGGTAACCATGACCCCGTCAGGCAGGCACTCCCTCAACCTGCGATACCCAAGAACTTTGGTGAACCCCTCTACGAATCACGCCCTCTCATCTCAATAGGGAACCCGTCTCAGGTTTCCCTACACGGTGTTAATCTTCTCCTCCATCACGGGCGCAGTCTAGATGACCTGATTACGAGCGTTCCGAGCATCGACTTCACACAACCCGAAAAGGCAATGAGGCTACAGTTACAGTGCCGGCACGTCGCGTCAGAATACGGGAACAGGACGGCAATAGCTCCTGAGAAAGTAGACCACCTAGTCATAGAGAATGTTCCCGACATCTTCCAGTCTGGTCATGTTCACGTGGTCAAATACGAAAACTATCGGGGAACCGAGATCATCAACTCCGGAGCCTGGCAAGCGCAAACAGACTATCAGCGACGTGTTGGACTAGTTCCCACTCCTGGCATTCTCACCGCAGTTAACTTGAAGACCCTTGAAGTCCGCCTGATCAACTTCATGGAATCCTAGGTGGAGTCAACTCGCTCAAACCTCTCGCCAAGATCCTCGCGACGCGAATGGGTTCTGGCAAACGCGAGATCACAGCGGTTGAAGCAATAACGCGCCTCGCAAACGTTGGCGGCGCTCCCCTGACTTCGAAGTACACCTTTGGTTCGTCAGAAAGCGGTTTCGTGGAATGAAGTTCTCCTGCAGCCCGGACGATGTCCCATCGTTCTTCCCAGTCCGCAAAATGTGCACGCAGTGCCTTCCGAACTAACACATTGTGTGGTTTCTCTCCGGTAATTGCTATAACTGGCCGGTGAGTTGTGCGCGCGAGCTCTGATATGTCTACCAAGTTGAAACCGCCGAAGGATATCCCTGAAAGCATGATGACGTCGAATCTTACAGTGCTCAGGAGTGAAGCCAAGACCTGATTCGCGTCTCTTCCATCCACCTGAATGTGTCCCACTCGTATGCCGCGAACTCTTGCGTTCTCGAAGAGCACGGCAATTAGAAGCGCGCGATCGCTTGAGCGTTTGCTTGGGGGAAATGCTCCATCGTCAACTCCGATAATTCGCACATCATGATGCGTGGTGTTTTTGGAGCGATTTGGGAACGTATCCAAAGAGCCTGCCAGCAAGATTGTCTTCGGCGTATGTATCGGCGATTACGCGTGGTGAGACACCGATTCTTATCTTCTTGGTTCGCCCATACCTCCCAAAGCTCACCACTCTCGCGTTAAGAATGCCCATGACATCCAATTCGTTAATCAGACCACTGACTCTACGTTGCGTCAGCGGCTCTAAATCGCTGCTCGAGCAGAGCTCATGATATACCTCGTAGACATCTCCTGTTATCGCTCCAGCAGGCAAGTGGTTACTTAGCAAATAGGCTCCGACCAAGAGTATCTTGGAGTGAGCCGGAAGAGACTTCAGTACCTCCGAAACTCGGTCGTGCTCAATTTTCTGTTGGGCTTGACGCACGTGCTGCTCAGTTACACGTGTTGCTCCTTCCCGTTCCGCTAACTCGCCGGCTACTCTCAGGAGATCCAAGGCGCGTCTAGCGTCGCCGTGCTCGCCTGCTGCAAGCGCTGCACACAACCGAATGGAATTCTCATCCAAGCTTCCCTCTAGAAAGGCCAGTTTGGTGCGTTCCACGAGGATATCGAAGAGCTCGTCTGCGAGGTAAGGTCGGAACACAACCTCTTCCTCGCTCAAGGAACTTAGAACGCGTGGATCCAAGAATTCTTTGAAGTGGAGGTCATTCGAGATTCCAACCAAACTAATCCAGGATGAGTTTAGATTCTCGTTGATCCTGGTGAGTTCATACAGTACTGAGTCGTCAACGCTGTGTTTTATGAGAGCGTCTATCTCGTCTAGGGTGACGAGTAAAGCGGTTCGATCCGCGTTAATGCCGTTTGAAAATCGCTCTAGCAACTCACCCACGGCTATCCCAGTGAAAGGAACTTGCACGCCAATCGCTCTACATATCTCGGCCAGAACGCGGTAGTTCGTTCCAGCCAGTCGACAATTAATGTACGCAAGCTTGACTGGAGCGCCCATTTCGGTTGCTTTCTTCTCTAATCTACTCAGTACATACTTGGTGACGATCGTCTTGCCGGTACCGGTTTTGCCATATACGAACACGTTGGATATCTTAGATTGGTGAAGCGCTGGTGCGAGAATGCCAGCGAGCCGTTGAATGTGTTCGTCTCTGTGTGGCAGATGGCTGGGCATGTAGTCATGTCGCAAAACATCCCGGTCACGTAGAATCTTGGCAGTTGTGAGATACTTGTCGAAGATACTCTCCACAGCGTGAGTTGTGGCGATAACTCAGACCTCCAATGGTAACAGCGCTGTTGCACCTTGAATGGTAGTAATGATTGTTGTACAAGAAAACGAACTAATGCGACTCGAATCTTCTCCTTAATGCAGCCTTCTCAGTATGGAATTTTGTTGTTAATCATTGAAAATTGGAGATTCATGACCCCCACACCCCTATAATTCCACTAGAACAGAGACGAGACGCTTGTGGGACAAGGAGACGTTTGTCGGGGAAGTGTTGTGGTAACATTGAGTCGTGGTAGGTAGGTCGATTAATGCTAAAGCACAATGCGTTGACAGAATTATACTAAACGCTCTAATTTTCCATCCGGCTGCTCGAATTTCATATTCCGAACAAACATCTTTGTCCAGTCGAAACCAAGGGGTTAGGGCCTACATCTCTAGACTGTTTCTTTCATGCTATCATGTTGTTAACTGTTGAAACTTACAATAACCCCCCTATTTCCACTGCACGGCTTAATTTACGCCTGCAATCGTCTTACATTTCACTTCAACATTCACCGTCAACTTATAACCTGTTAAGATGTATCATGTGGGTACCAATGAAGAGAAAGATCAGGCTAGAGTTCTTCGATCCGATGGGCGTTAAGCACAGCATCGCGATTGAGGGAGACTTCACGATCGACAAAGTGAATCGTCTGCTTGAATACGCTGAGATTGTCGCTGGCTCCAGCCCCCCCGCGCCTATTCCAGCCGGACCTCAGGACACCAAGATGAACCGGCTGTTGGATGTCATCAATACTAGGCTTGCAGATCGCAGTTTCGATTCACGCGAATTATGGCAGGCATATAGAGAGATTTGGGGCGACGATTTCAGTTTCGGTGCAATCTCCACCTATCTATCGCGTCTCGTTGATCGAGGGACGCTTGAAAGAACGGGATCCGCTGCTCATTGGCTCTATAAGCTCAAGTCTTCTCCGACGCTTTCGCAGTGACAGGTTCGCTTTGTGATTTCATTGTGTTACGGACCGTTTCATTAATTTTGTACCTAAATGGTGCACGATTCGACTCCCGGTCAATGTAACCATCCATATACAATTTCTTCATCAAACGTGATGTATGCTCTCGGGATTTTCGTAATCGCCGGCCCAATTCGGGAGCCGGCTTCGCGCCTTCTCGCAGCAATATCTCGAGCGTCTGCCGCTCAGTATCAGTTAGAGACCCCAAGATGTCCCCCCCGATAGCGGGCGTCAGCGATCGTTCAATTCTCACCGGCGACTCACCTGTGGAAGGCTTTTGCTGGTAGGCCGCGAACTTGATTTTCATCTGCTCAAGTTCGCCGATTAATCGCTTATCGTTTGAGAGGATTTCTTGAAGGTGCATTAGCACCTGTAAGTAGGCTGAACGTAGGTCCGCCTGTCCCGTCTCTAACTCGCTACTACGTCTGTCAACCGTCTCGAAGCGTGATCTCAGATCGTTCAGTACCGATTCCGACTGTTGAATACGCGAGGATAGAGCGCTGACAATGACCTGAAGCAATGAGGCCGACTCATTGATCGCCTGCCTACTCTGCCTGAAAGCACGGACCGATCTTCGCCCAACGAAGAGCGCGAATATCAAAACGGCTGCAGAGATCAGGTCCATGATCGCTACGGACAGGTCCAAGGTCATTCAAGCTCAGAACCGTTGCATGTTTTAACTCCTTCGGACTGTGTGATATCACCGGCACATCACGATGTCACGGTGATGGCGGGGTGATGACGGAATGATGTCGCTTCGGCTCACGATGACGTCACATGGCACCCGACAAAGGTCGTAATAAAACCGAAAACGGCTCATTTTGAGCTTCTATCTGGTTTTGGCCGCGTTTCAGTCGAAGCAAAGCCTTCAACCCAGTATAAGGACGTCACGTGACATCACGGAAGGGAGGATTACTATTTCATGATTCTTTGCAATGAGACACGTGATGTCACAGGATGTCTTTGAAGCTTTGACGCTTGGCGAGGGCGGTTATGCTCTCTAGAAGTCGTCGGTTAAGCTCTTCGAGTCCCACGCGGTCGTTATGGCCGGTTTTCCGGATTTCGTCGACGTATCCCTGTATTGTGTCCGATAATTCAACGAAAGGTTGGAGAGCGGCACTATCGAAAAGTCCGACGTACCCTAGAAGTAAAACAGTGTAAAGCGAGCGTATTACATTGTTTTGCGCTTGAATCAAGGTTCGATTATACGCACCACGGCTAATTCGCGCCCCAGACGGCCTCAAGAGCCGGCGTCGACCTCTTTGAGTGTCACTTGACAACGAATCGGCCAAGAGAGTTTCAAGTTGAGCCTGCGTTAGCTGGCTGTGTCCAAGCAGTAACCGCGTCGCGGGATCGCGAGTTAACGATCGAATTGATTCACGTGCTTCCGCAACGATATTCAGATGTTCGGACAGGCCAACCACCCCACGGATACAGTTCCGTATTCACTTTAAGACCTTTCCCGAATCACGCAAAACAATCCCCCAAGCGTGGATGATTTTACGTGGATTGGCGTGATGTCACATGGAGAGACTAGGGGAAGATGCAACCGGTGACTCGTGAAAATATGCAACCTTAAAGTAACACTGTAGTCAACAGCCTTTTCGATTAGAAGGAGTTCATGGTGGGCAGACGCAGAAGAAGGGTGGCCAAAGTTGTCAAGAAGAAATTGCCATCCGTGTTCACTTGCCCATCCTGCGGAGAGGAAGCGATACGGGTGAAGCTCCCCCAAGACCCCGGTCCAGCAATTGTTCAATGTGGTGCATGCGGACTCAAACGCGAGTTTGAGGCTACCCCGTCCAGTCAAATTGTTGACATCTATTGTAAATTCACAGATACCTTTTACTCGAAGGATAAGCCGCCAGCAGAGAACCCTCAGCAGACAGCCTAGCTTCACTCCAAAACCTCTACAGTTTAGCCTTTCATCGTTAAATCGCAGCGCTCTATCTTCTAGATTGGGCTGTTCTAATGGAGGCCGCGGTTCTTAGCGAACATGATCAATACATCGAGCGGCTTAGGGAACAATTTGACAAGGTCTACGAAGTAGCCAAGAGGGCTCGCGCCAAAGGATTCGACCCATCCCTTGAACCGGAGCCGCTGGTCACACATGACCTTGCGGAACGCGTAGAGAAAGCCGTAGGCCCCCCCGGAATCGCTGTTAGGATTCGTGACCTTTCAACCCTTATGCAGCGTGAGCTTGTTGCGCTCAAGATAGCTGAGGAAATCGGCCTCGGAAGTTACGGGTTCGATGAGCAGAAGGCCGCGGAACAGGCAGTGAGAACTGCTTCAGCCATCTTAGATGAGGGAATTACTGCGGCGCCGATCGAGGGCATCTCAAGTGTTCGTATAAGGACGAATCAAGACGGCAGCAAGTACCTCGCGGTATATTTCGCTGGACCAATCAGGTCCGCCGGTGGCACGGACATGGCACTCATTCTTGTAATAGCTGATTTCGTGCGGCACCAACTTGGCTTGGGACGGTACAAAGCCACTGAGCTCGAAGCGAAACGGTTTGTGGAGGAACTTCGCCTCTACGAAAGAGAGGTCGCGCGTTTTCAGTTCAAAGTATCGGATGAAGAGCTATTCAACGCTATCATGCGACTGCCAGTTGAGGTAAACGGCGTCGAAACGGATCCGATTGAGGTTTCTTCTTACAGGAACGTTCCGAGAGTTGAGACGAATAGGGTTAGGGGTGGAGCTCTGAGGGTTGTTCATGATGGGTTGATTGGTAGAAGTCACAAGGTCCTCAAAATAATCGACAGCCTGAGCATTGAAGGCTGGAACTGGTTGAGCGAGATAAAGCCGCCCGTAGCGGAATCGGATGAGGCACAGGAATTCATGTTCATGGAGGACGTGTTAGGCGGGCGTCCCATCTTCTCCTTCCCGCAGTCTCAAGGAGGTTTCCGGCTCAGGTACGGTAGAGCTCGGAACACAGGCCTGGCTGCTATCGGGATCCACCCATCAACAATGCTGGTCCTGGGCAAGTTTATCGCAGTTGGAACTCAGCTTAGATTGGAGAAGCCTGGAAAAGCAGGTATCGCCGCATCCGTCGACTCGATCGAGCCCCCTGTGGTGAGACTCAAGGACGGATCGGTGCTTAGATTATCCGATCCGCGTCAGGCAGAAACGTTGCTTGATTCAGTAGAGAAGATACTGTTTCTAGGCGACATACTCGTTGGCTTCGGAGAATTCCTAGAAAACAACCGCCCGCTTCTACCATCGGGATTTGTAGAGGAATGGTGGCGCGAACTTGTCAAACTCCAAGCATCAACCATTAATGGGGGAGTTGAAAGTTTCGCCGAACATGTTGGCGTCAGCGCAGAGGCACTCTGCAGATACATTAGTGACTCCGGGGGAGCTGTGCCAACCGCTGAGGACGCAATCCGCCTAGCCAAAGGCTCGGAGGTACCCCTCCATCCCACATTTACCTGGTTCTGGGAAAACATCAGCCCAGAGGACTTCAACTACCTCCGTTCAGCCTTGGCGGATCCGAACCTCACCCAACTTACACGAACTCGCATAGTGACAAAGAGTACTCCAAGAACCAAGGCCATCCTCGAAAACCTCTGTCTCCCTCACAAAGTTGACCACGATTCATTGATTATCGATGCGGAAGCCCCGGTGTTGTACGAATGTCTTGGGCTCGCCTCTCCAGCGAACCCAGCGGAGGCGAACGATGTCTTCGAGAATATCACCCGCCTCTCAGGAATGAGAGTGATGAGTAAAGCACCCGTGTACGTTGGCGCTAGGATGGGGCGTCCCGAGAAGGCGAAGCGTCGGGAGATGCGACCAGTAGTGCACTGTCTCTTCCCGATAGGATTGGCTGGGGGTGCAAGAAGAAACATAATCGAGGCCGCGACCGATCACTCTCTCATCTCGGTTGAAATAGCATACCGAAAATGTCCGAAGTGTGGAAGCATCACACATGCAAGTCTCTGCGAAAAATGCGTAACACCAACAGAAAGAAAGTACGTGTGTCCAAGATGTGGCATCGACACCTCGGATAGGTTGTGCCCATCCTGCAAGATCACTGCTCAAGCGTTCAGCCAAAGGAGCGTACCCCTACGGGACATATTGAAAAGTGCCGAAAGAAGGCTCTCTCTTTCCGTAATCCCTGAAGCCGTCAAAGGTGTGAGGGGCCTGACGAACGAAACAAAAACCCCAGAGCCACTTGAAAAAGGGCTACTGCGGTCGAAGCACGATATCTCCGTTTTCAAAGATGGAACCGTCCGATTTGACGCGACTAACGCCCCCCTGACCCATTTCAAGCCCGCTGAGATCGGAGTTGAAGTCGAAAAACTTCGAGAACTCGGCTATCTTTACGACATAACCGGTGAACCCTTGAAGTCGAAAGAGCAATGCTGCAGCCTCAAGGTTCACGACATAATCGTGCCAGAGCAATGCGGAGACTACTTTGTTAGAGTCTCAAAGTTCCTTGATGAAATGCTGCAAACGTTCTACGGACTCGAGCCGTTCTACCGCGCAAGAAGCAAGCAGGATGTAGTGGGGCAATTGGTCGTAGGGCTGTCCCCGCACACCTCCGTTGGCGTAATTGGGCGCATCATTGGGTTTACCCGCGCCAGCGTATGTTTCGCGCATCCCTTCTGGCATGCCACTAAGCGACGGGATTGTGACGGGGACGAGGACTCCGTAAGTCTCGCCCTAGACATCCTCCTGAACTTCTCTAAGCAGTTCCTGCCATCGAGAATCGGAGGCATAATGGACGCACCAATCTTGCTAACAGTCGCTATCAAACCCACTGAGATCGCCCGCCAAGCCTTCAACCTCGAAACCGTAAGTCGACTTCCGTTACGATTCTTCGAAGAAACCACGAGACGATCGGACCCGAAAACCCTCACCACAATCATCGAAACAGTTCGTGAGAAACTTGGATCTGAGAACGTGCTTGGCTCACTCGGGTTCACTCATTATGTGGGTGACATCAATAGTGGAAACTTGGAAAGCGTCTACAAGAAATTGGGATCAATGCTCGATAAAGTGACCTTGCAGCTGAAGCTAGCTGAGTCGGTGAAGGCAGTGGAAGCAAGGGAGGTAGCGAAGCGAATTCTTTCGACTCACTTCATGCGTGACTTGACTGGAAATCTGAAAGCCTTCGCTGGCCAGCGCTTTCGTTGTACGAAATGCAATTCAAAGTTTCGTCGACTTCCGTTGAAAGGAGCTTGCCCCAGATGCGGGGGAAAGCTGTCGTTGACGGTGTACAAGGGAGGCGTTGAGAAATACTTGACCGTAGCCCAAGATCTTGTCAAGCGGTACAACCTAGGGCCCTACCACGAACAAAGACTACTGCTCCTCCGAGAGGAGATCAAATCACTCTTCAACGAGCAGGAAGAAAAGAAGAAACAACCCTCACTGGCTCAGTTTGTCTGAGATGGTCAAATGCTCAAGGCCTTCGGGCTGCATCCTAAAGCGTACTTGACATCAAAGAGGAACGTCAAGGCCGGGTTAATCTCACGAACGAAGATCTTGTTCGTTCTGGAAAAGGGGCAGAAGAACGTACGCGATATTGCGAAGCACTCAAAGCTCTCGTACGAATGCGTCGCGTATCATTTGAAAGCCATGAAACGAGAGCGCCTAGTTGATAGTTCGACCAAGACGAAACCGTTCATGTGGGGACTCACCCCATTCGGGCAACAGAGGCTCCCAACTCAGTAACACAAACAGACTAATTACCCTCCACGCGATAACCCTCCCAATTGAGAGAAATCATTTCTTCGAGCGATACACAATGCAAACAGAAGTCCGGTACTATCAGGAACCGCAACTCAACAAGAGCGTAATGATCTGCGGGTTGCCTGGAATCGGTTCCGTTGCGTGGCTGGCAGTGAATCATCTGCAGAAGGAGCTCAAGGCGGAGCTGTTTGCCGAAGTCTTCTCTCCCATGTTCTCCCCCAAGGTATGGCTGACCGACGAGGGAGTTGTCAAACTGATGAAAGGCGAATTCTACTTCTGGAAGAACGGAGCGGGCGGCTCAGACTTCTTGCTCTTTACTGCCAACGAACAACCATACTCACCCGAAGGACAATATGAACTGGCTGGGCTTGTGTTGGATTTGGCGCAGAAGTTTCAGGTCCAGCGGGTCATAACTATGGGTGGTATGGCTACTGATCGATTTACCGAGCAACCCAAGGTCTACGTCGGAGCAACCGACGTCGGGCTCGTAAAGGAATTGGAAGGATATGGAGCAGTAAAGTTGACTGGTGGAGCCATTACCGGTACTAATGGTTTGATATTCGGATTAGCCAAGCCGCGAAAGGTCCCTGCAATTTGCCTTCTTGCTGAAACACCGGGCTATCTTTCCTTGGACGCAAATGCGGCTAAGGCTGCTTTGCAATTGTCAGCGAAGCTGCTCAAGACACCATTAGATCTTACGGCGCTTGATAAACAGGCTAAGGAAAACGTTGAGGCGGTACAACGCGCCAAGGATCTCTCTCGAGGAGCTTATCCCCACGAAGCTAAGAAAGGAGGGGAAAGAGAGCTTCCCTATGTGAGCTGAACAGCTGACTAGGGTTCAGAATGAAAGTCATGTGCAACCAGTGTGGGAAGATACTGGACCTGATGAAGTCGACATCCTTCGTGGCTGAGGAAGATGCGCGACTTAGGACCTACTACTTTTGCTAGGATGAACACATGGTTGAGTTCGCTCGTAAGAAAGGCATGGTGTTAGGCAAGGATTAACTTTAGCGAAGATGTCATAGTATTCTGCTTCAAACGCCAGCCGGATTCTTGAGATGTCAGCTTCTGAAGACCTAAACTCTGCATCCGCTACTTTTGGTGCTCTTGGCAACCCAGTCAGGTTGCGTATCCTGCTTATGCTTATGGATAGCGAGAAGCCCCTGCACATAACTGCTGTTGCGAGCAACCTGAAGATGGATTATGCTGGAATCTATAGACACGTGGAAGTTCTGCGAGACGCAGGACTCCTTCAGGTGTACGAGGTCGGGAGGTCCAGAGTCCTCTCTCCCATGAACGGTGAGGTTATTCGAGACCTGATTGCGAAGGGCAAAAACTTTGCAAAGAAACTATGAAGATATGATTAAATAACCATAGTATCATGCATTTTTCGCATTATTGTCATAGTGGTAGAGTTAAGTAGTTGTGACCTATAGTGCCCGTCTTTCGTGGTCGGAATGGCACAGGGCCTGTTCACGAGGAGAAGCGTGACTCTCGCTGGGGCGGCTATTTTTGGGAGCTTAGCCGCGCTATCAACTGTGATTATTCCTTCAAATATCCAGCCGTCGTTTCCGATAATGCCGTTCCTGCGGTTCGATCCAGCTGAGCTCTTCTCGGTGCTTGCGTTCCTAATCTTCGGTCCAATTGCGGCGGTCATAACCGCGATCGTTCACTGGTTCTTTCTGACACTCACTAGCGGTTCTCCCTTAGGACCATCCGTAAAGTTCGCATCCGTCCTCTCGACCATTTTCGGATTATGGGTCGGAGGTCGACTATACAAGCAAATTGCGAGAGCGAATCCGCACGTGTCACTTGTTCTTGGTTTTATGCTTGGATTCGCAGTGTTGGCGCGTGTGGGCCTGTTGCTGATCGCGAATTACTATGTCTTCACATATATTGGACCCGTTATCTTCGGAATAGACTATTTGGGATTCAGTCAGCGAACGCTCCAAGCCACTTTAGGTTTGCAGTTCGCGGGCTCGTGGCAGGTTCTGATGGCCATGTTGTTTTACACCAGTATTTTCAATGGCCTTCACGCATTATTCTCTGTACTACTTCCATACATGGTCTTCACGCCACTTAGCTTGAAGATTCCCGAGATTGCTTCCGGGCATCCTTGGATTAGCAGATTCACAAGCGAACGTTAGAAGGAAGACCACTTACTGGGGTCCATACTTGATTGTCGCCTTAGCGGGCGGGATAGGAGCAGCCAGATTTCTTGAGGGCTTGGTTCGCGTACTCCCACCGAAACAAATCACCATAATTGGAAACGTAGGGGACGACATAGACTTCTATGGCCTTCATGTTTCCCCGGATCTGGACATAGTCGCTTACACTCTTGCCGGACTGGTCGATCCCAAGAAGGGATGGGGCTTTCGCGGAGACAGTTTCGAATGTCAAAACTGGCTAAGAAGATACGGTTTGGAAACCTGGTTCAACGTTGGGGACAGAGATCTAGCGACGCACATTTACCGCACAATCAAACTCCGACAAGGAAAGAGGTTGTCGGAGGTAACGCAAGGTCTAGTTCGACGGTTAGGTCTGCAGGTGAGACTGATACCGGCGACTGATGATCCGCTTCAGACATACATTGTTACTGCAGGAACTTCGATGCATTTCGAAGAATACATGGTTAGGCTCCGAACTATCCCGAAGGTTCGAGGTGTAAGATTCCAAGGGGCAAATTCAGCGAGGCCAGCTAAGGGTGTGCTGAACTCGATTAAGGAAGCAAAGGGAATTATTGTCAGTCCGAGCAATCCGATTGTCAGTATAGGCGCGATCTTGGCGGTCTCTGGAATACGGTCGGCACTGAGACGGGCCAAAGGAAAGGTAGTTGGGATAAGCCCAATCATAGGCGGCAAAACCGTGAAGGGCCCAGCGGATAAATTGATGAAAGCCACGGGGGTAAAACCGAGTGCGACGGGGGTAGCTGAATTCTATAGCGACTTTCTAGACACACTGATTGTCGATTCCATCGACAGAAAGCTCGTTCCAGAGATAGAACAAATCGGAATCAGGGCTGTTGTCACTAATACCCTCATGAGGAGCATGGCAGACAAGGTTCGATTGGCACGGAAGGCCGTAAGTGAACTCGAGCGTTGAGAATTACAAAGACCGGGTTTCGACGGCTGGATGTAATCGTACCGCTGAACGTCATCAGCAGGTCCAAGGCGCGTTTGTCTCCTCTTCTTCGTCCCGCCGAACGGTCTGAACTAACAATCGCCATGTTGTGGCACGTTCTCTCAACACTGAGAAAAGTAGGGCTGTTTCATACTGTCATAGTCGTTAGCGGCGACAGAAGTGTACGTGCGATTGCAAAGAAGTTCGGAGCCAACTTTGTTTGGGAAGGGAAGAGGCGAGGGCTGAATAGAGCTCTAAGATTGGCTATTGGTAAATCTGTGGGGAAGGGCAGCTCAGCGGTCCTAATTGTTCATGCAGATCTTCCATTGTTAACACCAGCTGAGGTGGTCAGCCTTGTGGTAAAGTCTCGCGGATATTCGGTCACGATAGCTCCCGCAAAGGATGGATCAGGGACAAACGCTCTGCTGATGGCACCCCCATCAGTACTTCCTCCAGCTTTCGGCAAAGATAGCTTTAGACGGCATCTGTCGCTTGTAAACCGAAGAAAGTTAAGATACAGAGTGATCAGTTCTAGGGGATTCGGTTTTGATGTGGACGGGCCTGAAGACTTCCGCAGGCTAATGCACTATCACCCGCCGAATGCGACTGGAAGATTCATGCGCGATGTGTCCGTTCGAACTCCCAGCTAGTCGGATGCTTTCTTGCGTTTAAGACAATCAAGGCAAAGAGATTTAGCGCGAGGGACTCGTGGTTGAAGTGGGGTGTATGATATTACATCACCAAGGGAGTCCCATGACAGGGTGCTGCAACTACTGGAGCAGCATCATAAGTGGTTCTCCGAATCGATTCCGCTAATCGCATCCGAGAACGTTCCTAGTCCTGCGGTTCGCGAAGCTATCGTTTCCGATTTCGGGAACAGATACGCTGAGGGATGGGTGGGGGAACGAGTATACGCCGGCTGCGTGTACATAGACCAAGTTGAAAGACTCTGCATAGACCTGGCAAAGGAGCTCTTCCGAGCAGAATTTGTCGACGTGAGACCGGTCTCAGGGGTCTGTGCAAACCTCGTCATTTACACCGTATTCACGAATCCGGGAGACCGGATGCTTGCTCTAGCAATACCGAACGGCGGCCACATTTCTACCGGGCGCAAAGAGTTCTCCGGAACCGCTGGAGCAGTTCATGGTTTAGAAGTTGAGTACTTTGCTTTTGATCGCAATGAAATGAACATTGACATCGACAAAACAAAACAGAAAATCGAGAAGATGGTTAAGGAAGATAAGAAACCACCAAAACTCGCCATGTTTGGGGGCAGCCTCTTCCTGTTTCCTCAACCAATCAAAGAGTTGGTTAATACGTTACATGGAGTAGGCGCTAAGATATCCTACGACGCGGCACACGTTGCAGGTCTAATTGCTGGAGGACGTTTTCAGGATCCGCTGAGAGAAGGCGCCGATGCAGTTTCGCTAAGCACGCACAAGACTCTCTTCGGACCACAGGGAGGGGCAGTCATCTCCTTCGAACAATACGCCGAACAGATCAAGAAAGCAACATTTCCATCAAACACAAGCAACCACCATCTCCATAATGTAGCCGGGAAGGCAGTTGCATTCGCAGAGATGCTCGAGTTCGGGAAACAGTACTCAGAGCAGGTCATCTCAAATGCAAAAGCACTGGCACAAGCTCTTTACGAACTCGGCTTGAACGTATTGGCGGAACATAAGGGATTCACAGAGTCTCATCAGGTTGCCGTCGATGTAACCAAATATGGCTTAGGGGGAGACATGGAGAGGGCGCTTGAGAGTGCCAACATCATCGTGAACCGACAGCTATTGCCGGGCGATATCCAAGCGGGAAGGCACTACACGAACCCCGGAGGCATTCGAATAGGGACCTCCGAGATCACGAGGATTGGTATGAAGAGAAACGACATGCGCGAAGTTGCAAGCATGATCAAACGAGTCGTGATCGACAAAGAAGACCCGGCCATAGTGAAACAGGAGGTAGTAGCCTTCAGGAAGAATTTCCAGAAAGTTCACTACTGTTTCGAAAAAGCAAAGGACGCTTACGAGTACATTCGAGTCCGCTAATCGTCATGGCATGTCTAATAGAGCCGGAATCAAAGTTTAATTGGATGAGTCATCGTCCCACGTCTACAGTGAACAATGAACCTTGTCCGGCAAACGTGAGAAGAGAAGAAAACGTGAGGCGCCAATGCCTGCGGCCAGTGCTGGGTTACTTCGGTTCTTCGAAGAAGAGACTCCAGGAATTAAGGTTCGGCCTGAAGTTGTTATCATGATGTCGATTGGGTTAGTAGCTGTTAGCCTCTTCATGTATATCACCTTCAAGTAACAGCCTCGTTGAAGTCGAGCAGTTTCGTCTGGGCAATGACTGGCAGCGGGCCGGCTTTGATGCCCAATTTACGTTCGATCTGAGTCGACAATACGTCGGTATAGCCTGTGAAGATGTAGACCTTCTTGGGATTCACGTGGCCCACGAAATCCATGAGTTGACAAAAGTCCGCATGACTGCTAAGGGGAAAGGATGCACAATTGCGGAATGCTTCTCGTACAGCCCAACCGGTTGCGACTGCGCGTGAGGCGTTTTTTGGAACGTGGTCTGCTCTGGCTGTCGTAATGTAGACGCATCCTCCACTTTTGAGCGCGCTTCTGCCTTCGGTCGTTGAAGAATCCAAGAAATCAAGGTTCACGCCGTTCTCGCTGTAAACGTTGTTCGAGTGAGCAATTGTTTGGCTGCAAACGACCGGAAGCTTGGTGTATACGTTGAAGAGCCGAACCAGCTCCTGAGGTTTGCCCGATGAATATACTTGGAAGGTGGGAACCTTCGCGTCGCCAATCTCCGTCATGACCCATCTTATGATGTCGGCGTACATGGTGCTCCTGCGAGGAAAGAGATAGGATGGGTGCCCATAGGTTGCTTCGATGATGAGGTAGTCACACTGCTTATGTTGAGCCGCCTCCGTGGTTAGAGTGTCAACGCAGTTGATGTCACCCGTATAGAGAGCGGTGAATTGTGGGGTCACAATCTCATACTGGCATGAGCCTAACATGTGGCCAGCATTGAGGACGTTGACTTCGAGATCGTCGAGCCCTATTCTCTCACCAATTTTCAGAGTGTGCGCGTTCTTGACTTGACGCTCTCTAAGAGCTTCGTAGATGCGAAGTGTTTCGACCGTTGAATGTTTCCTTGCGCGAGTGCTGAAGCCATAGGTGTGATCTGAGTGAGCATGGGTTATGAAAACGTGCCAATCTTCGCGTAATGGTCGGCCTGAAGTTGGGTCGAAGACTAAGCGCGATGTGCCGCTCTCGAAAACTATTCCATTAGTCCATCCAATTCGTTCTTGCCTCAAGGATTCGCTCGCGCTCATTCAGATTGCGGTCAACGGATCATTGTAGGTGCGCTTTTTCCTGTATATGTGCGGATTGACCGAACTTGACAGTCAGAATTTCGCGTTTGCTTAGTTTCCGTTTGCGTATTTTCGTGGAATCTGAAGATATAAGTGCACTATTACCTAACGGGTCTTTGATCTTAAGTGTGAATCGAGGATGTTTCTCCTTGGCCATTCGAATCTGCTTGAGAAGCCTTTCACCTTTCTTGAGACTCTTTCCTTTTGCTGAACTCAGCATGAATGTCAGAGCGTCTTCTACTCGGTCAAGCACACCTTCCACGTTGGAAATGTATCCTTCGCTGTACGGGCCCGGCGTAATGGTGGCACCAAATTCTGGTATGTTGATCGTTGCTGTCCCAGATTTTACGACATGAATGCTGAGGTCCTCTATTGATGTAATGCGAGCCGTAATCGCAATGGGTTCTCGTTTCTCTAGTGTCAAGATGTCTGTGTGTTTGTATCCGCACTTCTGACAGACAGAGGCGCTCATCAAAACGGATCCGAAGTGGTCCACTACATATTCTGTTTGATTCATGGTCATAGAGTCGCTGCCACAGCTTGGACAGCGCAAGGTGTGTTGCGCGTCTGGAGAGAAACCCATGGGAGACTTTTCCTGGATTTTGGATACAGATTCGTGGAATATGAAGTTTGGAGGATAGTGAAAGAGCAACAACACTATCCGCAAAGGTGCCCACTCCTCTTCAAGGAACGCACTTCTGAACCAAACTCATCGGAAGTCGAGGCGGACAATCGTTATTTGAATGAATCTCAGTCCCCGCTCCCAAACGGATAATGATTTTCTGCGTGTTCATATTCGCTTGCAGATTTCTCCTCGTACATTTCTGCAACAACGAGTTGTAGATTTGTAAGACAGCATAGGGAGGCTACTCAAAAAACTCTGCATCTTGCGAAAGATATCTCCAATGGAAATGATCCTTACTCGGGTCCGTATGTCGACATGTAATTCACAGCCAAAAGTTGCCTTTGAATGGTAAATTCCTCCAGAGGCTGCCGTTAAACAGGTTCGCGTCATTTTCACCCATCTCTTAGGTCTATATGGATGTATGCGTGTATAGCGTATGGTAGCGTTGGATAAGACCGTAGGTGACCTCTGCCCAAGATGCGGACAACGGACCCTCAGCGTATACTACGAAGAGGGTTCGGATTTGGAGCTTGGAGCCCGCTGCGAGGATTGTGGGCTTAAGGGCTTCTTTGTCAACGGCAAGCTTGTCCCGCTTGCCACGACCTGAATCTGCCTTTCTTTCCAATCCTCAATCTGAAATGCGGGTTCTGTCAAATTACAGTACGATTGATGCATAACCCTGAAAAGTACGGCTAAAGGTCTAGCAAAGATCTCTGGGACTGAAAGCGATTGGTTGCTCCTTCGTGGTTCTTCGGTTTTGATTCGTTGATGGAATTCATTGCTTTCGCGATCGCCTTAGCGGTTGCACATCAGGCTTTGAAAGGTTACAAGCTGTCCAAGGAGAAGACGCTTCTCTATCTCAACCTGAGCTTCGTATTATTGGGAGCGGGTCTGCTCATAGACGGCCTCGCCAACTTGGTTATTGTGCTCGCACGCTTTCACAGAGCGTTCCTCTTTCTTTCTCCTTTAGGATATACAATGAATTTCGTTGCGCAGGTGCTTGCCTACGGGCTCCTTGTTTTCGCCTACATAGAACAAACGCGAAATGTGAACATACAAATCGCCATGGCTGCTGCACCACTTCTCTTGTTTGAGCACAATGCCGTCACAGAATTAATCCTGATTTTCCTGCTTGTCTACATATCCGCTCAGACGGCGATTAATTACAGCATGAATAAAACCACAAACGCGCTCCTCGTATTCGGCGCCTTTGCTTCGCTTGCCATGAGCCACCTATTCTTCCTACTCTTCACGTTAGCACCAGTCTTCTTTCCATTCGCGCATGTTGCGCAGTTGTTTGGTTTCTTGCTTTTATTGGCGATGCTGTTCAGGGTGAACTCGCCTTCATGATCCCGAGCGAACAGGGCACCGCTGCAAAGCCCACCAGCAAATATCGTTCTCAGTTGCGAATCTACGTAGACATCATGCGAGTAATTCAACGAGAGAACAACGAAGCTAAGCCGACAAGAATTCTATATGGAGCTAATCTTTCTCACGATAGGTTAGTGAAATATCTTGAAGAGCTAAGAGCGCTCGAGGTAATACAGGAGGGTGGAACGGAGGATAAGATCTACAGCCTTACCCAGAAAGGGATCGAATTCATGAACAACTTCAGGAGAGTCGAATCCTTCGCGAGCGCCTTTGGATTTAAAATCTGACATTCACTGTTGTGTTGCCGCATGAAAACAGTGCGCGTTACCGAAACCACCAGCTACTTGTGCGAGTATTGTCATCCTAACCCGTTCTGCTCAGTGAGCATGGTTCGATTAGGCAAAAGCCAAAAGGGCGAATCGCTTCTAGCTCATTAGCTCGTGCCTTCAGATGCCGCGATACTCACACGTTCTCCAAACTCAGGAATCGATTGGGAAACCCGAATGGTTACGTGTGAGATATCCAACAGGCGAAAACTACGAGAAGATCAAAACAATTCTTCGAACGCACGGTCTGCATACAGTGTGTGAGGAAGCCCATTGTCCGAACGTGGCGGAATGTTGGGGCGGTGGGACGGCCACTTTCATGTTGATGGGAGACACGTGCACTCGCGGGTGTCGATTCTGCAATGTTAAGACGGGGAACCCGCACGGTCAATTGGACGTTTTCGAGCCGATCAAGGTTGCCAAGACCATAGCCGACTTGAGTTTGAAGTACGTGGTCATAACCTGCGTGGATCGAGACGATCTCCCTGACGGCGGTGCTGGACACTTTGCTGCGACCATCAAATCCATCAAGAAGCACGATCCGGACGTGATAACTGAAGTTCTAATTCCAGATTTCCAAGGTAACCTGAAAGATGTGAAAACAATAGTCGACGCTGGTCCTGAGGTAATCGCGCATAACATCGAGACTACTGAACCCTTAACCCCAAGAATCCGGGACCCACGAGCAACCTACGAACAATCGCTCAAGGTACTAAAGGGAATCAAAGAGCTGAACCCACTTATTTACTCAAAGTCGTCAATTATGCTCGGATTGGGTGAGGGCGAGGGGGATCTTATACAGACGATGAAGGACCTGAGGACCGTTGACGTGGACGTTCTGACCCTAGGACAATACCTCCGCCCCTCCAAGGGGCACGTCCCAGTCATCGAGTACATTTCACCCGAAAGGTTCAGCCACTACAAGAGCCTGGCGGAGCAAATGAAATTCCTTTACGTGGCTTCAGGGCCATTCGTCCGCAGCTCCTACAGAGCGGGGGAATTCTTCGTCGAGGCGCTAATTCGCAAGAAAAGGCTCAAAGGAACCGCCCAGGAAAGATACACTTCTTAGACAACCAGTATAGGCTTCAGCTTTCCGAGGTGTCCTCTCTTGGTCACCTGTCCCATTTGTGGTAGGGAAGAAAACGGAGCTACGGCAGGTGCCCGGTTAACCTATCTTGACGGGAGAGAAGTACGCTTCTGCTTGCAATGTTTCGTTGACGGGACGGTGAGCGAAGGGGCTCCGCTTCTTCTCGGGCCTCCCACTGCAGGCAAAACCGTCTTCCGCAAAACGTTGGGCGTGGAAGAGACGAAACATCAGCTGAGGTCTGATGTATGTCATTGCTGTGTGTCTTTGTAGGTGTGCCTGATTGAAAGGGCAAGATTTACAAGCGCTGCCTTAGCTTTCCCGCACATTTCGGACAGCTTCCGAAGGCGTTCAGCTTTGAGTCTTGAACTACTGCAGGTTATCAAACCGACTGGTGACTATGTTGAGAAAATGGAGCCGGAAATTTCGAAGGACGAGTTGAAACGTCTCTATCGGCTCATGGTTCTGGTTAGGAATCTGGATACTCGTGGACTTCAGTTGCAACGACAGGGTAGGATTGGGTTCTACATTGGCTGCCTAGGACAGGAAGCGGCGCAGCTCGGAAGCGCCTATGCGCTGAAACCTGAAGATTGGGTTTTCCCAGCTTACCGAGAATTAGGAGCAGCGCTCATACACGGCGTCACGCTGAAGCAATTGCTGAACCAGTACTTTGCAAACGCCGAAGATATCCAGAAAGGACGCCAGCTCATGAACCTGTTCGGCTATAAGCCAGTTCATTTCGTCACGGGATCAGCGCCGATAGCTACACAGATTCCGCACGCTGTAGGAACTGCTCTAGCTGCGAAAATTCGAGGAGACCCTATTGTCACGTTAGTTTACTTTGGCGACGGCGCTACTTCCGAGAACGATTTCCACGCCGGAATGAATTTTGCAGGCGTCTACAAGACGCCGACGATCTTCCTGTGCCAAAACAATCATTGGGCCATTTCGGTTTCCGTTGAGAGGCAAACAGCCGCCGAGACAATCGCGATCAAGGCGAAGGCGTACGGCTTCGAGGGCGTGCGAGTTGATGGAAATGATATCCTAGCTATTTACAGGACGACCAAAGAAGCTGTAGAGAAGGCGCGAAAAGGCGGCGGCCCAACTCTGATTGAGGCTGTAACCTATCGTATGGGACCCCACTCGTCCTCAGATGATCCGAAGCGTTACAGGACGCAACAAGAACTCGAGGAATGGGAGAAAGTTCACAATTATTGATCTGGGATGGTCGAAATTGGTCTTTGAGTTTCGTTTGCCGGACATCGGTGAGGGAGTGGCTGAGGGCGAAGTTGTAAAGTGGTTGGTCAAAGAAGGCGACGAGGTG
>Ga0315280_10001366_pt1 | contig 42255 bp, 46 predicted proteins | sample YL17G06_40_MG_FD_203697 | JGI IMG/M metagenome (GOLD analysis project Ga0315280, IMG submission 203697) | Sediment microbial communities from Yellowstone Lake, YNP, Wyoming, USA - YL17G06_40 | ecosystem: Environmental > Aquatic > Freshwater > Lake > Sediment | place: USA: Wyoming | collected...
GGGCGGCTGAATCCAACTCCTCCATACATATCAAGTTGGGCTTGAGATCTCATAAGATTGATGATGGGTGAATTCATCCCCCATGCAGAGCATGGGGGCTTTCTTCACCCATACCCGAAAGTAAATATAAGCTTAGAGGGCAGGTGGGGACCTTTCTGGTCCCGTATTCAAAGCCGAGCAGCATACTAAGTTTGAACCTCCTCACTTAAAAGATATAAATTCCTTCTCTAGCGAAGTATCATATCTTGTTCGGCGATGCCTCTTTCATTGCCGCTGCTCGAATTGCTTGTGATCGCAATCGCTCCAGGGATATTTCTACTCTGGTTCTTCTTTCACAAGGATCGTTATGAACCTGAGCCGTTGAGGCTACTCTTTCTCACGTTTATCTTGGGTGCTACCTCAACGATCCCTGCGATAATCATCGAAACGATCGGCTCGTCGTGGATTAGTGAACCTAAAGTTCCAATCCTCGAGCCTCTCCAGCTTCTCCTTTATCTTTTTACGAGTGTCGCGGTTGTTGAAGAACTGTGCAAACTTGGAGCAGCTCTTCCAGCATACTTCTCGAAGAGATTCAATGAACCTATGGACGGTATCGTCTACTGCGCAGCCTCAGCTCTGGGATTCGCTACAGTGGAGAATATTATGTATGTACTCCGGCGTGGCTGGTTAACCGCCATAGTACGCGCATTCTTGAGCGTATCAGGACATGCGTTCTTCGGTGCTACCATGGGATACTATCTCGGATTGGCGAGGTTTTATAAGGGAAAGAGGTTCGCCGTATACGCTGTTCTCGTTCCAGTTATTCTTCACACAGCCTATAATTTCGTCTCAAGTCTGGGCTTAGGTATAATAAGCCTATTTTCTGCTGGACTGCTAGTCTTCTACATGTACAGAAGAGTGAGCAGAGAGATAAAGGTCGCAGAGGAGATTTCGCCATTCAAACCTTCGATCAGCCCTGCTGCTAGATTATATCAGCCTCCCATCTGCCCATCATGTAGCAGATCGGTCAGCTGGATTCCACAATACCAAGCATGGTATTGCTACAATTGTGCACGATACGTCGTTCCAATCATGGCGTATGGAAAGAGGTACTGTTATCATTGTGGGGAGGAGGTTCCGCCGGATGCCGTTTTTTGTTCAAATTGTGGGCTTACGCAATAAGAAACCGTAAAACCAAGACGACGAAAGTGGATAACGTAAGTCTTTACGGAAGCAGGTTCGCATTTCTGTTTGGATAGAATAGGCGGAACAAACGGAGAAGAACAAACAAATTGACAACCACGACTCTATCCTTAGCGTAAACTAGTAAAGCCAAGCCTTCACAGGATCCGCGATCAATGATTTCAGGCGATTCCATGCGGAATTAACGTCATCGAAGTATAGCCACACATCCTTTCCTCCAACAGTGTATGTCTCAGTCTTCTCGTCCCAGACTCTGTCGCATATGTTGAGACAGAATTTTTCTCTGAATCTGGAGATGAAGATGAAGCCTCCGTTGGCGAACCCTTCAACCTTCCCAAGCACTCTGATGCCTTCATCCTCATCGAGCGCTTCCATGAGCCTCCGCAAATCCTCCAAGTTGTTAATCTCGTCCTCCGGATACAACTCGGTCATCACCATGCGCCGCAAGTTGGGTTTGGAAGGAGAAGCTCACTTTAGAGCGTTCACTTATGAACCTATCTCTCACGCATGCCTTAGTCTAATAATGGCGTTCCTTCAGAGTATCAGTTTTCGAAGCCCCAATGAGAAAAGGAGCTTATACATATCTCCTACAGTAACGACAGTACCATCTTCGGTAGGGTGCTATATAGACGAGCGGCCTCCAGCAACGAGGACAATTGCCCATCCTATATCCTGGATAAAACGTCTGCGCTGGAGGATAGCCGTAAGGCATCCAGGGATAGTAGGCAACAGGATAAGGTCTCCTCTTAGTCAATACAATCGCCGGCACCACCAGCACCGGCAGTATCACTCCAAACAGTATGACTACCAAGATCAATGTCGTCATATCCGTTGGGAAGAGCGGAGGCAGAATCGGCGTAGTCCTTGTCGTAGCAGTTGTAGCTGTCGCGGTCGTCGTAGGCGTGGTCGTGGCTGTCGTGGTCGTAGTCGCGGTTGTTGTAGTCGGAGTGGTTGTAACTCCTACTAGCACATATGTGGTTGAGGTTACCGACGTAGTCCTCGTCGCCACAATCTTTGTCGTCGTCTTTGTTCCAGTGCGAGTAATAGTTGTTCTCCCAACGGTGTAGGTGTGAAGAGTCGAGGTCTTCGTAGTTGTAGATATGAATGAGGTGCTGGTTCCAGTAACTTGAACCGTAACAACTCCAGCTGTCTGGGTAGTTGTGCCAATATACTTAGTCGTTGTAGTCGTTACCGATAGAGTGGTTGTACGTGACGATTTTTCCACAGGGTTGGTTACCCAACTTGTAGCGACATACGACATCGTGGTAGACGTTGCGTTCACAGTGGTTGCGAACGTCGTTTGAGTTACCGTAAATGTGGTCGTATAAGTAGTGGATGTGGATGAAGCGTCTGATGTGACTAGTGAAAGTCCGCTAATAACCATTAGCAGAAGGAGTCCTGCGATGAAAATCTTCCTTCCAAGACCATTTTGGAAAGGCATGCTATTTCATTCCTACAGGACTTACGTCTAGCAAAGTTGACTTGCCAGCGAAATTCGCTGACCTCACAGAATACAATCTCAATGTGAACAGATATTAAACTTGCCATGTCTCCTGTCATATGGGTAACGCAAAGCAGGAACCAAACTATCTACATGTAGGCCAAAAAACATTTCCAGAAAAACAATTTAAGCTCAGAGTTATCTATGCCGAAGGCGAATTACAGTCGTAGAAGATATTCGAGGACGATTGAAGCAAATGCCAGTCTCACTCAGTCAGCTTGGATTATCCAAAGACCATGTATACGAGACGATTCTTTCAACATGCAACGCGGATGGAAAATCGACAGCAGCTCCTATGGGTATCATACCAAAAAGCTCGAGAAGATTCATCATCCGCATATTCAAACGAACTCTGACCTTCAAGAATCTGCAGAGATCGAGGTGCGGTGTTGTAAACCTTACAAGTGACCCAGAGATTTTTTACAAGACGGCGTTCAAGCAAACCTCTGGTTTGAGATCGCTTCGAGTTAAATGGTTTGAAAAGGCAAGAACTGTCAAAGCTCCCCGACTGAGATCTGCAGATGCAAATATAGAGTTCACGGTCAACAAGATTGAGGATTTTGATGACCTACGATCTAGAGTGACATGCGAAGCTGAGCGTATCGATTTTCAGAGGACCTTGCCCACCGGGTATTGCAGAGGAGCATTTGCAGCAATTGAATGTATAATCCATGCGACGAGAATTCAACAATATCTTTCTGAGGGCAGGCTTGGGCATGCAAAGAACCTGATCGCTTTGGTGAACCATTACAAGGATCTCGCGGAGAGAGTCTCCCCTAGTTCTAAGTATGTTTCAATAATTCGTCAGATCTGCAGTCAGATCGATAGATGGAGGAGATCCCGATGAAGGTCTACGTTAGAACTCCTTCAAGATTACATTTCTCGCTGATGGATATGAACGGTCAACTAGGGAGAATCGACGGGAGCTTGGGTTTAGCTCTTGACTATCCAAGCGTTGTCCTAGAGGCTTCCAAGAGCGAAGAGATTGGCGTCCGAGGAGAAGAACGCGCATTCGTCGAGAAAATTGCATCGGTGTTTCTGAAACACTTCAAAATACAGTCCGGCGCTCAAATCAATGTGAAAAGCACAATTCCGAAGCATGTTGGACTGGGCTCAAGCACTCAGCTATCTCTTGCAGTCGCCTCAGTGCTCTCAAGAATATACGGGATCAAGAAAACAACGAGAGAACTAGCAATCATAATGAAGAGAGGAGGGACTTCAGGAATAGGCGTTGCAGCTTTCGAGAAAGGCGGGTTAATCTTAGATGGCGGCCACAGTTTCGGGAGAGATGGCGAAAAACAATCCTTTCTTCCATCTAGCATTTCGAAGGCGCAGCCTGCACCTGTACTGGTTCGCTACACGTTTCCAGAAGATTGGTTTTTCGTCATAGCCATACCGCGTATTCACCGAGGAGTGCATGGAGAAGAGGAGATCCGTGTCTTCAAAGAGCGCTGCCCGATAAACGCGGCCGATGTTGGCAAGGCATGCCGAATCGTTCTCATGAAGATCCTCCCTGCGCTTCTCGAAAGAAACATCGAGGACTTTGGTTCCGGTCTAACAGAACTGCAGGATGCTGGTTTTGCAAGTGCTACCAAAGACTTGATGCACCCCGTCGTGAGGAGATGTATACGGTTTATGTTGAAGAAAGGGGCCTATGGAGCTGGTCAGAGTTCATTCGGTCCTTCAACATTCGGATTGGTTCAAGGTGAAGATGAGGCAGGGAAGCTTAGGGACTCGGTAATTAATTTCCTTGAAGAAAGGGGTGGAGGAGACGTATTCTACACTTCCACTAACAATAGAGGAGCTACTGTAAAGATTGTTTAGGACCAATCGTCCGAAAAGCAGGATAGTCACGACGTTTAGAAGGGGATTCTAGATGAAGACGCTTGTTGTAACTGGAACTTTAGCTGATGGAATGGTTAGAAAGTATGTTGGAGAAAGTGGCGTTGAGGCTGAAGTTGTCTCTCTTCCGACACAAGTTGCGGCGTTGATGTCTGTCAACTATGTTTCAGATATGCTTGAATCGAGAGACCTCGCGAAATTCAAACTCATTTTGGTGCCAGGGCTTGTTGCTGGAGATGTCTCATATATAACGGAAAGACTTGGGATACCGACCTATAAAGGTCCTAAACAAGCAGCAGATCTGCGGTTAGTCCTCCAACAGCTTGGTAAGGTTAGATTATCCACAACGACACCTGCATGCGAGTTATTGCAAGATTTGCTCAAGAAAGAGGCTTTCAGACAGTTGGATCTATTGCAGAGGAAGACCCGTCGACTCGCAGGGAAAAAACCTGGGATTCAGATTGGAGAAGGAAAAAAGGCTGTTTGGATTGGAACAGCTTTCCCTCCGCACGTTTTGGCTGAAATCGTAGATGCATCGGCTCTATCCAGATCTGAGTTGAGAAAGAAGGCTAGAAACTTTGTGGAAACTGGAGCTGAGATAATAGATGTCGGGATGGTTGCGGGTGGAGGAAATCCGTCGAAAGCGAAGCTTGCGGTCAAAATCGTTAGAAGAGCCGTCTCAACCCCTATAAGTATAGATACCAGTGATACCGAAGAGATTAGAGCAGCGGTAGAGGCAGGAGTGGACCTTATACTAAGTATAAACGCTGAAAACATGAGGGATGTTTCGGAGTTTGCCCGTGAGATTCCTGTTGTGGTGACTCCGGCTGATGAGAAACGGAACTGTCCAATTGATGTCGATAAGAAGATTGAGCAACTCGAAAGAAATCTCGAGCGAGCGATGCAGCTGGGCTTCAAGAAGTTGATAGCGGACCCTATACTTGTGCCAATCTTCACCCCGAATCTTACGGAATCCCTTGTGGCATATTATCGTTTCAGGGAGAGAAACCCTAAAATTCCAATTATGTTCGGCGCAGGAAACGTGACAGAGCTTATGGATGCAGACTCGATCGGAGCAAACCTATTGTTAGCTTCAATTGCATACGATTTGAATGCGAACATAGTATTGACCACAGAAGCAAGCAACAAGACGCTGGGCTGTGTAGGAGAATTATCTACCAGCATCAAGATGGCGATGCTTGCCCGCGAGAGAACTTCACCACCTAAAGATCTCGGGTTGGATCTATTGGTAGTTAAGGAGAAAAGGAGGAGAGAGGAATATTATGAACGTGCTATTCAGAAATACGCTAGAGAAATTCCTGTAAAGAAGAGGGAGTTCGTATACGATTCGAAAGGATGCTTCAAAGTGACTGTGGACAGAGATAGAAGACGCATAGTGGTTTCTCACTACAAATGTAACCGAGAAAAGCCGGAAGTTATTATCAAGGGAAAAAACCCTTTGGAAATATGCACAACCATAATCGAGAACGGACTCCTATCAAGGTTCGATCACGCAGCCTACCTCGGAATTGAATTGACGAAAGCGGAGATCGCGCTCCAAACAGGAAAGAGTTACGTTCAAGATAGCGCCTTACTGTTTTGAGCAAGCAGCCAATTTTCGATCGTAGGAAATCTTATAAAACGCTATGTAAAAAAATACATTGCTTCCCCAGGTGAGTGAAACTTGCAGCTCATTGGCGGCCGAACAGCAATAAGACTGGCATTCACAGCAACCTTTGCAGTTCTGTATATGGTCTTCAGAATGATCCCGACGTTTCCGATGATAGGAGTGTCTGGAGCTGTCTTCTCTGCATCAGATATGATTGCGCCATTATACGGAATTATACTTGGGCCTTATATTGGTGCCTCATCAATTATTCTGGGCACTTTCGTAGCTATAGCGTTCGGTCGCCCAGTTATCTTCCTCGGCCTAGACTTCCTCCCAGCAACAACGAACGCACTGGTAGTAGGCTTCCTCGTGAAGAGAAAATGGGTCCTTTCAGCAATCTTCTACATCGTTCCATTACTGCTGTTTCTGACAGATCCTTATACTATGCTGCTTGTTCCGATAGCTAATCCAAGCTCAGGAATAACTTACTACGTGCCATTCGCGTGGGTCCATTTCATAGCTATGATAGCGTTATTTTCACCTCTAAGTAGGAGGGCTACAAATTGGGTAACTGGCTCCTCTATATCGCGGCTCGTTCCCGGTTTAATCGTCTTATCTTTCATCGGGACCTTTGCTCAACACCTAACAGGAAATCTCCTATACGAAACAATCGGAGCAATGTATCTAGGCAAGACGCTTGAAAGCTTCTCCATATGGTGGAGATTAGTCTTCTGGGTCTACCCTATTGAGAGAACATTGATCGTCATCGGAGCAACTATCTTCGGCACCGCGTTGATAAGAGCGCTGAGAGCTGCGGGGGTCTCAAACTTCATCTTCACTTAGCCACTAGACTCACAGAATCCTAATAGGAGCAGTTGCGCTGGAGACAACGAGGTTCAGTAACATCGACAAAATCAAAAAAATAGTATTGCACTGTGCGTCGCTACTCAAGCTTTCCCGTTTCCTTCAATCTTTGAACGGAATCCTTCAGTACTTTAACCGAAACCTTGAGATCTGTTGATGCTTGACTCCACGATATCGCGCCTTCTCTGTCCAATATGTAGTTGTACACTCTCTCGTCCAAGTTTACATTCGCTGCACTATGCTCCAGACCTGTCGCTTCAGGAGATCCCTCTGCGAAAGTTACGAACTTACCTCCGCAGCTAGGGCAATATGCAGCGCGGTACGGCGCAACCGATCCACAATAAACGCAGTATCTCTTTGGAGAAGGCGGCGCATCAAGTTTTCCTCCGCATCTTTGACAGAAGTTTTGCACACGCCCCTCAGCTTCCTGACCGCAGTGTTGACAGAACCTTCTAAGTTGCCTACCACATCTAGAACAGAAGCGTGCATGATATGATGTGGGAGAACCACAGTACAAGCAGTCAACAGTCTCAATAGCCGAGGGCAATTTTCAGTCCAGCTACATTACGTATGGAATCTGCTTTAGAACATTTGGTTTAAGCAATCTCTTTAAAATCTGCCGCAACATTGAAAACTCATTAGAATGGTGCTAGACCGTGGCGATCGATCTCGAAAAATTCGGCGCCTCACTAAGGCCTATCTATTATATTAAGGGCATAGGTTTGTCATCGAACGTTTATGTGATTGGTGAGAAAGAAATCACTTTGATAGACACAGGCGCTGGAGATGAGATGAATAGGCTCAAAGAGACGATGGCAAGATCAGGTTTGAGCGTGAAGGACGTATCCAAGGTTGTCTTAACGCATTCGCATCCTGACCACACAGGCGGATTGATTGACCTGTTCACGGCAAGTGCGCCCACCATACTCATCCATTCAGCTGAAGCTGAATACTTCAATCTTGACGAGGCATCGATTACGAAAGTAGTTGAAGGCAACGTAATAAAAACACAGGGCCACAGGTTAACAGTAATTCATACACCTGGCCATACCGCTGGGAGCATCTGCTTGTATGATTCAGATAATAGAATCCTTTTTTCAGGAGATACCGTCTTCACGAACGGCGCATTCGGTAGAACTGATTTGCCTACAGGCAATGCTAGAGCGATGAAGGAATCTCTGAAAAGGTTAACTCAATTCAACATAGATTCGCTGCTTCCAGGGCATGAAGAGCCTGTGTCGGAAAACGGAAACACTCATGTAAAACTCTCATATGAAATGGCGAGAGCCTACTTCTGAGAAAAGCGCTATTGCGCCATTCGCTATGCATATTCAACCCAGTATGATTTGCCTGAGGCCAATACCTCTTTCTTCCATACGGCTGCCTCTCTCTTCACCCTATCCACAGTCTCGACCAGAGCTGGGAAGACATCTCTTCTGGAAGCCCCTGCAACAATAACGAATAGAATCGGATCGCCAGCCCCAAGTCTACCAACGATATGATGGATAAGAACTTCTACCACGCCTGGGCGATTCCTAACGTCATCAGCTATCGCTTGAAAAGCTCTCTCAGCTCTTTCAGTGTAAGCCTCCAACTCAAGCCTCTTAACTTTCTTCTTAGCTGCGGTGTACCCTCTCACGAAGCCTATGAAGCAAGCTAGAGCTCCAACTTCATCGAACCGCCTGTTCGATCTGACAAAATTGATCAATCTTTGAATTGAGATTCCCTCTCGCCTGCTTACACCAACATTCTTCAACAACCGATCCCCAGTCTTAGAGGTAACGCCTCGTCAATCTAAAAGCTTGCAGTTCCAAGAGTGGTTCGAGTGGCCGGTTTCTGCCTAAGAAACGTTTTTACATATGTAAACGTCCTTTACATATGTAAAGGTCCCTCGCCTCGAACAAGAAGGCCCCGGAATGTCTCATCTTAAGAGAGAGGTTATCACCAGCTCTGGGATCAGCCCTGAACTTTCACGCTTTCTCATCAATAGTGGAATTGAACGTATTAGGGCATGTATTCAATGTGGAACTTGTACGGCTTCATGCCCTTCAACAGGGCGAACAGCTTACAGAACGCGAATGCTCATCAGAAAGATCCTCCTTGGATTAAAGGAGGAGACGCTAGCGAGTGAGGATTTGTGGCTTTGCACTACTTGCTACACCTGCTCAGAGAGATGCCCTAGGAAGATTGACGTTACGAACGCCATCCTGCTCCTAAGGAATCTGGCTGTCAAAGAGGGTTTCATGCTTGGACCACATAGAGATGTCGCGAGATACTTGATAGCGCAAGGGCATGCTGTGCCAATAGATGAAGAAACGAAGAAGAAAAGAGAGAGGTTAGAACTTCCAACTTTGCCTCCGACGGTACACTCATTCCCGACGGCTCTAAATGAGGTTCAGACGCTCGTCAAAATCGCTGGGTTCGAAACGCTTGTGGAACATGGTGAAAAACAAAGGTGAAGCACGCATTCTATCTAGGATGCATCGTTCCAAACAGATACCCTAACATTGAGAAAGCCACGCGAGTTACTTTACCAAGACTAGGTATAGAGTTAGAGGATATGAAGGGTGCTTCTTGTTGTCCAGCGCCGGGAGTAATCAAGTCATTCGATAGGTTGACTTGGTTGCTGCTTTCGGCTAGAAACCTATGTATTGCAGAGGAAATGGGATTAGACGTCCTTACGTTATGTAATGGCTGTTACGCGACGCTCAAGGAAGCAAATACTATTCTAACTGGGAATGAGAAAGAGAGACGAAAGATCAATGAAATGCTTTCTGCTATCGGACGTAAATTCAATGGCTCCATAAAGGTGAAGCATGTAGCTGAAGTACTGTACCGCGACGTGGGTTTGGATGCGATAAGAAGTTCTGTCAAACGAAGACTCTCAGTAAAGGTTGCTGCTCACTATGGATGCCATATAATGAAGCCCACAGACCTTAGAGAATGGAATACGATAGAACGCCCGACCTTTCTCGATGAAATGATAGAAGCTACAGGTGCTTCCAGCGTTCCTTACAGAAACAGAATGATGTGTTGCGGTGCCGGAGGCGGACTAAGATCCGGCATACTAGACGTTGCGCTCGATATGCTTCGCGAAAAACTTGAAAATATGAAACAAGCTGGGGCCGAGTGCATAGTCGACATCTGCCCGTTCTGCCATCTCCAATTTGATGCTGGTCAAATTCAGCTTGAAGAGAAATTCAAAGCAGTCTACAACATCCCTGTAGTGTACTACACTCAATTGTTAGGGATAGCGATGGAGCTATCGGAGAATGAAGTGGGATTGAAAATGAACAAGGTTGCCGTCGCCAACCTCTTTGGACCTGAAAAGATTTGACGTGAAAGCCCATGAGTCCCCCCAGAACTCCATTGTCGCCTGCACAGAAGCTCAAGATCGCGGAGGTTGAGATAGTCGTGATCAATGATAGATGCAAAGGATGCAGCTTCTGCGTCGAGCTTTGCCCAAGACATGTTCTCGATTATGAAACTAGACTGAACATTCGTGGTGCTCATCCACCCTACGTGAAAAATGAAGGATGTGTTGGATGTGGAATATGTGAGGAGGTCTGTCCAGAGATGGCGATCTTCATGAAATTGAAGGGGAAGCAGAAATGAGAAGAGATGTCATCACAGGCGTATACTTCGCTTTGGGAGATGTCGCGTGCGCTGAAGGAGCCATCGCTGCCGGATGCAGATTCTTCGCAGGCTATCCGATAACACCTGCGACAGAAGTTGCAGAACACATGGCTAGGAGACTGCCTGAAGTGGGAGGCGTATATCTGCAGATGGAAGATGAGATAGCCTCGATGGCTGCTGTAATAGGGGCCTCCTACTCACGAGTTAAATCGATGACTTCAACATCCGGCCCAGGATTTAGCCTCATGCAGGAGAACATAGGTCTAGCTGTTATGACTGAGACTCCTTGCGTAATTGTGAATGTTATGCGGGGAGGACCTAGCACAGGGCAACCAACAAAGACTGGCCAGCAGGATGTTATGCAAACAAAATGGGGATCGCATGGGGACTACGAGATAATAGCCTTCGCTCCCTCATCTGTTCAAGAGATGTTTGATTTAACTGTACAAGCGTTCAACGTCTCTGAAGAGTTCAGATGCCCTGCTTTCATTATGGCTGACGAGATTGTCGGTCACCTTAGAGAGAGGCTCAACATTCCGAAGCCTGAAGACATACATTTGATTGAACGTAAGAAACCGAAGCAACTACCTGAAAGCTACGCGCCTTTCAGACCTGACGAAGACCTAATCCCACCCATGGCTTGCTTTGGCGAGGGATACAGATTCTATGCAACAGGCTTGACTCACGCCGAGACAGGTCATCCTCAAACCGACAGCGCTGAAGAACAGACGAAACTTGTGCAAAGACTATGCGACAAGATAAGAAGAAACAGAGACAGAATCGTAAGAGTGGAAAGGACAATGCTTGATGACGCTAAGGCATGCGTTATCGCTTATGGAAGTGTTGCAAGATCAGCTCTCGCAGCGGTTAATAGAGCTAGAAGACAAGGGTTGAAAGTGGGCCTCCTACGGCTCATAACTTTATGGCCTTTCGCGGAGAAAGAAGTTGAGGAAGTTGCCGATGAAGTTGACTGGATAATCGTTGCAGAGATGAACTGTGGACAGATAGTTAGAGAAGTCGAGAGAAGGGCAGATCATCGAAAGGTAACCTTCCTATCGAGACTCGGCGAGGATCCGCATACACCTGAGGAGATTCTAGCTCACATAAGGAGGGTGGCTAGATGACGCAGGAAACTCATCCCTTGGAAGAATTCACTCGAAAGGGCATGATACCGCACATTTGGTGCAATGGATGTGGAGATGGAATAATCCTTAGCGAATTCCTACACGCTCTACGTGAACTAAACTACGACATGAACAAGATTGTGATAGTATCGGGAATAGGATGTATCGGCAGAATATCTGGCTATATAAATGCAGACGCATTTCACACGACCCATGGCCGTCCAATAGCGTTTGCAGTAGGCGTCAAGGCAACAAGACCTGACTTGAAAGTTGTAGTAATAAGTGGTGATGGAGATCTCTTCTCGATAGGCGGAAACCACTTCATACACGCAGCAAGAAGAAACATTGACATGACCGTGATCTGCTCAAACAACTTCAACTACGGCATGACTGGGGGCCAATCTGGCCCAACTTCCCCGCTGGAGGCTTATACGACAACAACGCCATACGGCAACATCGAACACCCATTCAACCTTGTTCATCTAGCAGCAGGTTCAGGCGCTGTATACGTGGCCCGTTGGACCACTATTCACGTCAGACTATTGCGAGAGTCCATGAAGAAAGCTCTGAAGAAGCGCGGTTTTACCTTCATCGAAGTTCTTTCGCCATGTCCTGAACAGTATGGAAGAAGAAACAAGATGCCGAAACCCATGGATTCCATGGTATGGTTCCGGGAGAAAAGTGTGATTCGACACCGCATCGACCCTCTGAAGGCAGAGATAACTCCGAACGAGATAGTCGTTGGAGAGTTCGTAGACACAGAGAAACCGGAATTCACAGATCTCCTTCAACAGCAGATTCAATCGATTCAAACGAAATTGGAGAGGGAGGCAAAAATGACCAATGTCCCGCTTTGAGATTAGAATGGCAGGGCTTGGTGGACAAGGAATAGTTCTAGCAGGAATAATCATCGGAACAGCGGCTTCCATATATGGAGGAAAGAATGCGACTCAGGCGCAATCGTATGGACCTGAAGCAAGAGGAGGAGCTTGTAAAACTGAGATAGTAATTGGGGACGAGGAGATAGACTACCCCAAGGTTGAACATCCTGATATCGTAGCGGTCATGTCTCAAGAAGCATACAACACGTATGTAGGAGAGATCAAAGAGAACGGCACATTGCTGTACGACTCTGATATGATTCTTCAGACGAGGCCAATGAATAAGGTGAGCATATATGAAGTGCCGGCTACCCGAATCGCCGAGCAACTCGGGAAGAAAATAGTTGCGAACATGGTTATGATAGGCGCGATCATAGCGATAACCAAGATAATTGACAATCAATCTATCGAGAAGGCTATCGCTAAGAATGTTCCGAGTGGAACAAAGAAGCTGAACATAGAAGCATTCAAGCGTGGCTATGAGTACGCCAGAAAACTCTTGGAGGAAAAACGATCTGACATCAGAGCCTAAAATGGGCGTATACATCTGCCATTGTGGAACGAACATAGCCGGGGTAATAGACGTTGAGGCACTGAGAGCTTACACTGAGAGTCTCCCAAATGTTGTGGTAGCGAAAACATACACCTACATGTGTAGTGAACCAGGCCAGCAACTGATCAGAAAGGACATACGAGAAAAGAAGCTCAACCGAGTCATTGTAGCTGCATGCACGCCATCACTTCACGAACCAACATTCAGAAAAGTCTTGGAAGAAGAAGGTTTAAGCCCATATCTTTTCGAAATGGCGAACATACGAGAACAAAACACTTGGGTACACATGCAAACACCGAAAGAAGCGCTTGAGCTAGCTAAAGATCAGATAAGAATCGCTCTTGCTAGAGCTGAGAAGCTAGAAGAACTGCATCCGAAAGAAGTTGAAATCGGAAGAAACGCTTTGATAATAGGGGGAGGAATCGCCGGAATATCTGCGGCGCTTGACCTAGCAAACGCAGGCTTTAATGTTTACTTGATCGAAAAGTCTCCAACGATAGGCGGCAGAATGGCTCAATTAGACAAAACCTTTCCAACAATGGACTGCTCTTCCTGCATCCTAACGCCGAAGATGGTTGAGGCTGGAAGACATCAGAATATCAAATTGATAACCTACGCTGAAGTCAAAGATGTCCAAGGCTACATCGGGAATTTCAAAGTAAAAATTCTGAAGAAGCCGAGATATGTTGACGAGAAAAAGTGCACCGGCTGCGATGAATGCTCAAAAGTTTGTCCTGTTGAAGTTCCAGACGAGTTCAACGCAGGCCTCAGTTGGAGAAAAGCAATCTACATCCCATTTCCTCAAGCTGTTCCTCCAGCCTATGTTCTCGATGACAAGAATTGTCTAGGGCTTACACCTCTTGCTTGCGCCAAGTGTAAAGAAGTCTGCGAACCTGAAGCGATAAGCTACGATCAATACCCAACAGAGATCAACCTAGAAGTCGACACAATAATAGTTGCTTCAGGATACGAGCCTTACAACCCCATCCTTGATGAAGAGTACAATTATGGCATTTACCAAAACGTTTTGACAGCTCTAGAAATGGAACGCATGTTAAACGCTGCGGGTCCCACCTCAGGAAGAATCGTACGACCTTCAGACTTGAAGGACCCTAAGAGAATCGTCTACGCTCAGTGCGTCGGTTCAAGGAACGAACGAAGGAACGTTTACTGTTCAAGGATTTGCTGCATGTATGCAGCCAAACAAGCAAGACAACTGAAGGAGAAGCATCCCGACATGGAGGTCTACGTCTTCTATATCGATGTACGTGCTTTTGGAAAGGGATTCGAGGAATTCTATGAGAAGACATGCAGAGAATACGAAGTGCAATTCATACGCGGAAGAATCGCAGAGATAGATGAGGATCCCGAAACGAAGAACCTCACAGTGAAAGCTGAGGATACTCTACTTGGTAGACCAGTTGAGCTTGACGTTGATATAGTGGTGCTCTCGGTTGGGATTGTACCCGGTCAAGATACGAAGGAGATACAGAACGTACTGAAGATCCCGGTTGGAGCGGACGGATTCTTCTTGGAAGCGCATCCAAAATTGAGACCTGTGGATACAACTGTTGACGGAATATTTGTATGCGGAACTTCAGCCGGCCCCAAGGATATTCCAGACACAGTATCTCAAGCTAGAGCGGCTGCTTCAGGAGCTACCGCTCTGATGGCCACGGGAAAATATGTGATCCAGCCATACTTTGCCTCAGTTGATGAACCTCTATGCGGTGGATGTGGAATATGCGTACCGCTCTGCCCGTTCAACGCGATAACCCTCGAAGAAAAAGTCGCTAAGATAAATGAGGCTCTTTGCAAAGGATGCGGCATCTGTGCAGCAGCTTGCCCTGCAACCGCCATAAAAGCCAATCACTTCACCGATGAGCAAATTCTCAGCCAAATCGAATCCGCCTTATCAAGGTAGGTGGGAATCATGCCTGAAACATTTGAACCCTACATAGTCGGTTTCCTCTGCAACTGGTGCGGATACGCTGGCGCAGACCTAGCTGGAACGAGCAGGATACAATACCCACCAAACCTTAGAGCAATACGGCTCATGTGCAGCGGAAGAGTTGACCCCACTTTCATCTTGACCGCGCTGAAAAGAGGTGCTGACGGTATCCTTGTCGTCGGCTGTCATCCTGGCGACTGCCACTACATAAACGGAAACCTCAGAACAGAACGCAGAGTTGCGCTTCTAAAGAAGATGCTCAGCGATCTAGGGTTGGACGATAGAAGAGTTAGACTCGAATGGATCTCAGCCTCTGAAGGGGAACGATTCGCTGCCGTCGTGAAGGAATTTGTGGAAGAGATACGTGCACTAGGACCCAATCCAATTGAGGGAAACACAAATGAAACTTAGAATTGCTGTGGAAGGGTTAGGGGCATGTGCAGGATGCGAAATCGCTATTCTCGACCTACATGAGGAAATCGTATCTCTACTACAAGATTTGGAAATAGATTACGCCCCTATCTTAGTGGACAAGAAAAGTCTGAATGAGAATGTTGATGTCTTACTGTTAAGCGGCTCTGTCAGAAACAAACATGATGCTGAAGAAGCAGTGACACTAAGTGAAAAGGCTAAGATCACTATCGCATTCGGCTCATGCGCATCGTTCGGAGGCATCCCTGGACTAGCAAACCTATACACAACTAGAGAACTCTTAGAGCGAGTCTATCTGACTACGGAAAGCACAGACAACAAAGAAAGAATTCTGCCTTCAGAAGAAGTGCCACCACCCGAGCAGGCCATCAAGCCTCTCAAAGAATGGATTAAGATTAACTATAACATTCCAGGATGCCCACCCCAACCAAAATTGATCAAAGAAATGTTTCAGATGCTTCTAAGCGGAAAACCAGTCACGTTATCCAAGAAGACAATATGCGATGAATGCGACTTGAAACGAGAAGAGAAGAAGATAACGAGAATCTTGAGGTGGGGAGAAGGTGAACCGGACAGTAATCGATGTCTACTGGAACAAGGCTACTTTTGTGCTGGTCCTGCGACCAGAGCAGGTTGCGAAGCAAAATGTCCAGCAGCACTCATGCCTTGCCGAGGATGTATGGGTCCACCTGAGAATGTTACCGATCAAGGAGCCAAGATGGCCAGTGCGATCGCTTCAGTAGCAGCAATCGATGAGAAGAATAGAGTTGATCCGGAACAGCTGGCGACTATGATTAAAGATGTCATCGGAAGCTTCTACAGATTCACTTTGCCGTCCTCAATTATCTCAAGGAAAGTGTCTGAGGGAAAGAGCAAGTGAAACATCGTACCGTTACTATAGATCCGGTGACAAGGATAGAAGGCCGAGCTAAGATAACTATATGGCTAGATGACCGAGGCGATGTCAAGGACGCTCACTTCAGCGTCTTCGATTTGAGGATGTTTGAGAAATTCTTAGAAGGAAGGCCAGCTGAAGAGGCTCCTCAAATAGTCACGAGAATATGTGGAATCTGCCCAGTCTCCCATCACTTGGCATCAGCCAAAGCGTGCGACATGCTGTTCGACGTGGAGCCGACTGAGACAGGAACTCTGATAAGAGAACTTATGCATATGGGCCAGTATATACATAGCCATTCACTACACTTCTTCTTCCTAGCTGGTCCCGACTTCTTTGCGAAAGGAAGAGAACAAGGATCGCTCGCTCTGATCAGAGAGAAAACTGATCTAGCCAAGAAAGCCATTCAACTGAGGAAAGTTGGCCAGAAGATCGTTGAGAAAACCGGCGGAAGGGCGATACATCCTGTAACAGCGCTTCCAGGCGGCGTGACGAAGAAACTGAGCAAGAAAGAAGTTGACGAAATGGCGGCTGATCTATCCAGCGTCGAGAAAGATCTCCGTGAGCTAGTTAACGCGTGTAAAGAAGGTTTGCTTGACAAGAAGAAGCTCATGCTTGACCTTGATTCGCAACGCTCTTACTACAGTGCGCTCCTGAACAATGGAGATTTCAATCTCTACGACGGCATGATAAGAATAATCACGCCAGACGGGCAGATCGCGGATGAGTTTAATCCAAACAATTACCTGACTCAAATCGGAGAACGCGTCGAACCTTGGACCTACCTAAAATTCCCATTCTATAAGAAAGCTGGGTGGCCTGACGGCGCGTATAGAGTCGGTCCGTTAGCAAGATTAAACGTAGCTGAAAGAATACCAACTCCAGAAGCAAATCGGGAATTCACTGAATTCAAAAACGAATTTGGAAAGCCGGCGCATAATACTCTGCTGTATAATTGGGCAAGATTGATTGAGCTCTATTATGCTCTGGAAAGAGCAAAAGAGATAGTTGAGCATGAAAAAATGGCTGCTAACGACGTACGACGCCCGTTCAAAATTAAGAAAGGGGAAGGGATAGGCGTAATTGAAGCGCCAAGAGGAACATTGATCCACCACTACGCCGCGAACGACGAGGGGATTATAGAAAGAGCGAACTTGATCGTGGCAACCACGCAGAATAATATGCACATAAACCGAAGCGTTCGCGACGTAGCAAAGAGAAGGATAGAGTCAGGAAGAATAGATGAGAGAGTCCTCAATGACATTGAGGTTGTGGTGCGGGCATATGACCCATGCCTATCTTGTTCAACCCATATGTCAGATCAAACAAACTTGGAAGTCGCGATTCTGAACGAAGACGGCGAACGGTTGAAGGTCCTCACAAGGTAAATGGGAAACATAAAAGCTATTTGAAAAGACTATTTGTGATGGAGAAGACCTTTCATGTTAGTAGGGATCATGTCTGACACACATGATTGTCTACCCATGATAGAGAAGGCCATAGACAAGCTGAACACAAGTAATGTAAAACTGGTTTTGCATGCAGGCGACTACTGCGCACCTTTCACAGCTTTACGATTCAAACGGCTCAATTCACGTTTCATAGGTGTGCTTGGCAACTGTGACGGTGAAAGAGATCTGCTCAAGAAAAGGTACTCTGAGTCTGACAAGGAGATTCGCGGACGATTCGCTGAGGCGGTAGTTGGTAAACTGAAGATAGCGCTTCTTCATGGTGAAGATGAAGAACTGCTGAAGTCGCTCATAAGATCCAGAGGTTATCAGGCCGTTGTTCACGGCCACACTCATAAATCAAGAATCTACCGGAAAGATAACACCATTGTTATCGACCCGGGGGAAGTTTGCAGATACTTGAGCGGAAGAGCGACAATAGCAATATTGGATACATCCACCAAAAAGGCTAGAATCATCAATCTAAAATGATCACTGGAAGTAGTATCATATTCAAGAGGACAAACCCCTGATCGATCTTCAGCCTATGAGTCAACAGTACAAATTGTCTGTTGACGTTCTTAAAAGCCTGCAAAGTGCCTACGGCAGTGACATGGAGAGAGTCGTTCAAGCACTGAAGACGCCTAGTAAAAGATACTACTTTAGAGCGAATTCTATCAAGACTTCTTCAGACGAACTTGTTGAAAGATTCGAGAGACGAGGCTTAAGCGTGAAGAAGCATCCAGTGATAAAGGAAGCTCTCTATCTTGATATAGAAGGCCCCTTCGAAATTCCAATATACAAGCAAAAGATTGTTGTAGACAAATTCACGGCGGAATCGGTTCTTCAAGGAGCTCATGTCTACGCGCCGGGCATTGTGAAATGCCAGAAGACACATCGTGACCAGAAAGTTACCGTCGTAGACGATCAAGGACAACCGGTTGCATCAGGCATCACAAGAATGAATGAAACTGAGATCCTGAAATACAGGCATGGGCTAGCCGTTGAAGTCACATCTTCAAGATATAAAGTTCCAAGCCTCAGAGAGACTGATGAGTTCCAACGTGGACTGGTGTATCCTCAGTCCTTCCCTGCTATACTGACCAGCCGCATCCTCGACCCACAGTGTAACGAAGGAATAGTAGATCTAAATTGCGCGCCGGGAGGAAAACTCTCTCACATTAGTGGATTGATGCAGAATACGGGAAGTGTCATTGGAGTTGACAGAAATAAGCAAAAGATCTCAACTGCAAGAGAAACTATAAAGAGACTTGGATGCAGCAACGTGACCTTAGTTGCCCACGATGCAAGATACTTCGACCTTGATTTTCCAAACGTGAAAGCTGATAGATGCATAGTGGATCCCCCTTGCAGCGCGCTTGGCATTATGCCGAAACTCTACGAATACACATCGACAGACGAGATCTTGGCCCTTGCGAAATACCAAAAGCAGTTTTTGAAGGTCGCCTCGAACATAGTCAAACCTGAGGGCATAGTTGTCTACAGTGTTTGCACAACTACAATTGAGGAATGTGAGGCAGTAGTGGAGTTCGCCCTTGAAAATTACAGATTGACGCTTGAGCGACAAGAACTGTTCCTCGGGGAACAGGGCTTCAAGCTATATCCTTCGGCCGAGTTGACACAAAGGTTCCACCCGCACAAACATGATGCCGGCTATTTTATCGCTCGTTTCAGAAAGACCGCTTAAATTACCGTCGCTTCCTAGAAGCTATTGTCACATCTACATTTCCAACAGTAAAGCTATGAGAGAACGAAAGGAAGAAGACTCTATAGGTGAGATTTTGAAGGCGAAGACAGCATTGCTTGTTGAAGACATGCGTAGAGTCGCCCACGAACTAAGACAATATAGAAAGAATGAAGCTCTAGTAATTCATCACGATGAAGCTGACGGAATATGCTCAGCTTCTATAATGAAGAAAGCTTTGGAGAGAGACAAGTTCAACGTCAAGGCTCTCTGCCTTGAAAAACTCTTTCCGACAGTTATAGATAGACTCCATTCCAGACAAGGAAAGATCTTAGTCTACACCGATATTGGCGCAGCCCACGTAAGCAGAATCTCCAAAGTGAATGCTGAGAAGAATCTGACGATCATACTGGACCATCATGACACCGAAAGATCAACAGATTCAAGCGTTCACAACCTCAACCCAGAACTCTACAGCATCAGTGGAGAACATGAAGCTTCCGCGTCCACGATAGCTTACCTATTCGCAAAAACAATGGATAGAGCGAACATCGAATCCGCTCATCTCGCAGTGATAGGCTCAGCAGAAATTCCAGGATCCATCTCAGGTCTAAACATCGAACCTTTACAAGACGCTATCAAGAATAATCTAGCAGAAGTGCGAAAAGCTGGGAAGACTGAAGCTATCAAAATCCTAGCGATCGGCAAGCCCGTGTCCTATAGAAGGCTATCAACTCTACTAAGCGTCTTGGGTTCGGTTGGCTACTACAGTAAGGGACCTGAACTCGCGATTTCTGCTTGCCTCAAAGGGTTCAGCCCGGAAATTGACAAGATTGCAGAAGATCTGGAAGAAAAAAGAAAAGTTGCCAACCAAAGATTGCTTGAAAGGCTGAGAAGAGAAGGGCTCAATCAAATGAATTATACACAGTGGTTCCACGCCGAAGACGCTTACAAAGGAATGGGAACCAAGGTTCTAGGCAGTTTCTGCTCATACCTCAGATTCCAGAGCATAGTAAATCCGAGCAAGTATCTCGTCGGATTCACAAATATGTCACGCGAACTTCCAGGCTTCGGTCAACTCGACAAGGACTTTGTCAAGGTCTCCTCCAGAGCGCCAGATCTGCTCGGGAAGATTATAGAAAAAGGAAGGAAGCCTCCACTCTCGAAGGTCTTACCTGAAGCGTGCGCTGTCCACGGCGGATTTGGAGACGGACATTCAGTTGCCGCTTCGGGCATATTGCTGGCAAGAGCAGAAGAGGAATTCATGCAGACATTAGAGAAACTCATCTCGAAATAGCGTTTGATAGGATGCCCTATTTCTCAAGTGCTCTCTCAGCGTTAGCAACAAGTTCTTGAAGAAGCTAAGCTGCATATGAATCTCCAGTATGTGCATGAGGCATATGCAACTTTGAGAGTTGAGACGTTTATCGCGGGAAACGATATCGTTGGGCCATTCAACTTGGACCATACTATTCGTAGCGGACAGACTTCAGAGCCAGAGTGGCAATCACTTAATATGGGATATTGGGATGTCGAACTCATAAATCAAAGATATGTGAAGTACGAGGTATACTCTGAAGGCACTCCGTCCTGCCCTCGTCTACGAGTCGCGATAACAAGCGAAACTGCTGCTGCTGCTGCTGCTGATGATGATGATGATGATGATGATGATGATGAGCTTTGCGGTGCGACCAAACAGTACCTAAGAGCCTTGTTTAGACTTGACGACAACCTCGAAGAGTTCTATGACGTATTTAGGGACGATCCTCTCGTCAATGCTTTCAGCCAACTCCGAGGGTTGAGGCTTATGCAAGCTTCGAACCTTTTTGAGAGTCTAATATGCTCGATCTGCTCCCAGCATGCATCTGTCAAGATGTGGAACCTGATGACTCAGTTGATAAAGAGAACCTACGGCGAGCAGATAACTTTTCCAGATGGAGCTGTTTTTTATACGTTTCCGAAACCTGAGAAGCTTTCAGAGGCCGCCGAGCGAGATCTTGAATTAATCTGCAAGACGGGATATAGAGCTAGGTATATCATGGCTGCTTCGAAGCTGATTGTTGAGGGTGAGCTGAATCTGAATCGTCTGAAAAATTTGCCTTATGATGTGGCTCGGAGGAAGCTTATGGAGGTTCCGGGCGTCGGGCCTAAGGTTGCGGATTGCTTCCTATTGTACGGCGTCGGATGCACGGAGGCCGCACCTGTAGATGTCTGGATGCACCGTATAGTCTCGAAGCTGTACTTTGATAATGCTGAGATAAGCAAGGAGAAGGCTGCAAAATTCTTGAGGGATAGATTTCGTCAATGGGCTGGATACGCGCAGATATATCTCTTCCATTACGCAAGGTCCTTTTGGGCCAAGAAATCGGTTCATTACGTATCGTCTAATCTAACAAAAGTCCTTTAATCACTCTTGAACAATTTAATTTGGAAGCTGGGACAATTCTATGCGGCATTTTCATCTGGCATCCGATGAAGAAATCAAGAATGGTGACACTACTGATGTCTACTTTATTCGTACCCAAGAGATCTTGAGAGCTAAAGGACTATCGAATCTTCACATAGTGATGGAAGTTACCACGAGTGAGCTTCCCAGAGGATGGCGTTGGGGAATCTTCTGCGGGGTAGAGGAAGTTGCACACCTTTTCGAGGGGATTCCGGTAGATGTCTTCTCTCTTCCAGAGGGAACAGTATTCTACCCAAGAGACTACCGGGACTTCGTGTTCCAGCAATGATTGTAGAAGGTCCTTACGGTGAATTTTGCATATATGAAACCCCTCTACTGGGGTTGGTATGCCATGCCTCTGGTGTAGCGACGATGGCTGCTAGAGTGAGAAAAGCAGCTGGAAACAAGTTTCTAATCTCGTTTGGGATAAGGCGGATCCACCCTGGATTGTCCCGAATGGTTGATCGAGCTACCTACATCGGAGGATTTGACGGAGTCTCCAGCCTCTCAGGAGCGAAAGCAATCGGAAAGAAACCTGTGGGAACTATGCCTCACGCCTTGATCACAGCTGTCGGAGATCAAGTTAAGGCTTAGAAAGCATTTGATGAGTTGATGCCGAAGGACGTCCCACGAATAGCTTTGGTCGACACCTATTTCGATGAGAAGACTGAATCGATAATGGCTGCTGAAGCTTTGAAAGACCATCTCGATGGAGTTCGGCTTGACACTCCCGGATCAAGGAGAGGAGATTTCCCAGAGATCATTCGCGAAGTAAGATGGGAGCTGGATGCACGCGGGTATAAAGATGTCAAAATCTATGTATCTGGCGGTCTTGATGACGAGAGTGTCAAGATCCTTGGTGAAGCTGGAGCCGACGGGTTCGGTGTCGGAACCTCCGTCAGCAACGCGCCAACAATTGATTTTGCTCTTGATATAACTGAGGCAGAAGGAAAACTTGTGGCGAAACGTGGAAAGCTGGGAGGAAGGAAGAAGGTCTGGCGTTGTCCGAATTGCTTGATAGATATTGTTTCCAGAATTGGCGAAAGCCAACCGATCTGCCCGAAATGTAGTGGCGAGATGAAACCGATAGCTCCAACCTGTTATTGAAAAGGGGAAAGTCGTCGCTAAACTGCCTAACGTTGATGAGATTAGAGCATATGCTCTAGAGCAACTTCAGAAGATAAGTGACTGAATCCACTCGGCTCTCGCTCTTGCGCGAAGCTTTCTCAAAACTTTCCGTTTGAGTTCCGTGCCGCAAACTCTACAGACAGCGCAAGCATATCCCGCCGGATACTTCTTAAAACAAGCTGGACAAAAAAGAATCCAGTCAAATTCATATGAGATACCGAAAGTTGCCAATGGCGAGTAGCTAAGTTTCAAGCGTTCTGCGACGTTCTGGATTGCGTAGTCATCGCTAACTATGGTCGGTGCTTTGCCATCTAACTTCAGATTTAGAGCCAACGCGAGAATTTGACGGTCAGCCTCTGAGAGAACTTGGTCTTCTCCAAGTTGAACAGACGCAGTTCGAACAGCATTTTCAGATCTAAGGTCAGACATCTTAACTATGAGCTTGCCGCTAATACGCGATGTATTGAACCGTAAGGATGCCATGGTTCCGTCTGGAAGTTCATCAGCCACCGCCGGAACGGAGTACGCCATCCCTTCAATCGATGATGGATTAACGCCCATTATGAATGCAGAAGTATCTAGAACAAATATCCTCACTCGATTCTACGCTCCAATGAAGGAACACGGGTCAAAGTCCTCCCTAGATAGGATGCTCCTAGCCTTATGAAGACAGCCTTGTGTTTAGACTTGCCAATTACGATATTGGACTTCGGCATAAGTTCACGTTGATATCGTCCATCAACGACGACCGAAGCCTTCAACTTCGGGTCAAGAATGTCTATCCTAAGACCTTCTTCTGCAGGCATCACAAACGAACGAATCGGCTCAAGTGGACAGATGAAAACGAGCGCGAAGGCATCGACAGAAGTCTCCAAGACAGGCCCTCCCGCCGATAGTGCATGAGCCGTGGAGCCTGTTGGTGTAGCTACTATCAGACCATCTGCTCTAGAATCTACTAGATGGCGTTCCCCCGTGTATATACTGAATTCAAGCATCTTAGATGGAATGGAAGAAGCGACCAAAACTTCGTTGAGGCCGTCCGTCAGTAACCTGCCTTCAAAGTATAAGGATAGTTTCCAATGTTCCTCCAGCCTATACTTTCCCTTCAAACACTTTGCTACCGCTTCGATTGCGTCACCCGGGTCAACTTCAGTCAAGTATCCGCGTCTTCCCATGTTTACTGCTAGGATTGGTGTCTCAGGTTTCGGGATAAGCATGCACGTCTTGAGAACGGTTCCGTCTCCACCAACCGTAATCACTGCATCAACGCTCATCTCTGAGAAAGGTTTTCCATCATCAAGGTTGCAAGCTCGCGCGAACTCAGCCTCCGGAACTACAGCGACTCCTCTTCTCGATAGAAAGCGGTGTATCTTGGTTGCCAAGTCCAATGCATCGTTATTGTCAACCCGCGGGACCAATGCTACCTTCTTGAACATACTCACAACCTTTCAGGAATTATTCGCTATACTTCTTATTAACCGCGTCAATTTTAAACCATCTACGTTACGAGCTAGGCTGGCTTCGCAAGCCTTTTAGACGTAGATCTTATCTTATCACCAGTTGACGGAGAAGAATGACATGAGCAAGCCAGTGGATGTTGGAAGCCTAAAGACCGGACAGTACATAGTTGTCGACGGCGAGCCATCAAGAATAGTGGAGTACGAAAAGTCCAAACCTGGAAAACATGGTGCAGCTAAAGCGAGGATCATTGCTATTGGGGTCTTCACAGATCAAAAGCGAAGCATCATAAGCCCTGTAGATGCGAAGATAGAGGTTCCTCTAATCGAGAAGAGGAGTGGACAGGTCATATCCAAGATGGGGGATATTGTCCAGATAATGGATTTAGAGACCTATCAGACGTTCGAGACACCTATGCCAACAGAAGAAGACTTGAAAGCGAAGCTTGCATCCGGTCTTGAAGTTGAATACTGGAGTATGCTTGGAAGAAACAAGATCGTTAGGATAAAGGGTTAATCTTCTACTCCGCAAGAGAATGCTGGCCAGTTGAGGTTCAGACGGTAAGATGCCATACGTAGAGCAGATGAAACTCGTTCCAAGAATGACTATTAGCGAGATAGCTAGGGAGATGGAGAAGGCAGGCGTATTAGGTGCTGGTCGCCTCGGAAAGGCTGTCAAAACAGTAACTGAAATGTTTCAAGACAGAAATTATACTAGATTTTTAACCTTAGCAGGGCCTATGGTCGCTAGCGGACTCCGTCAGATTATTTGCGACTTGATACGAATGGGATACGTTCACGGAATCGTGACTACAGGCGCCAACGTTACTCACGACTTAATAGAGGCATTTGGATACAAGCATGAGATAGGCACGTCTCTCGCGAATGATGACGAACTCAAGAGAAAGGGCGTTGGAAGAATCTACGATATCTACATTAAAGAAGCTGCGTTTCGAAAACTAGAGAAGGAAACTCACAGAATCCTCGCAGATATCAATGAAGAGAAGAGGCGGAATATCGCGACATACGAGCTCCTCTGGGATATTGGCAAGCGCCTCAAAGACAGAAATTCGATCCTCAAAACAGCCGAGATCAAGAAAGTGCCAATCTTGTCTCCTGCAATACACGACTCGATGTTGGGAATACATCTTTGGACATTCAGTCAACTACATCCGCTCACCGTGAATCCTTTTCTCGACTTCAATAAGCTCGCAGATATGTTGTTCGCCGCAAAGAAGTCTGGAGCAATAATAGTAGGAGGAGGAGTCCCAAAGCATTATATCTTGGCAGCAAATATGCTTCGCGGAGGCGTGGATGCGGCTATTCAAATAACGTTTGACAGACCAGAAGCGGGAGGACTGAGCGGAGCCCCACTAGAAGAGGCAATAAGTTGGCGGAAAGTTCGGGCTAGAGGAAAGTTAGTAACCATCGTCGGCGACGCAACAATCCTCTTCCCGATAATCATGCTAGCGGCGATAGAAAAGATAAGGCAAGCAGACTGAAGCATTCAAATGTTTTTCCACTAAGCCTGTTTCAGCACACGCAAGCTTCTAACCGTAGAAATCTTAATCCTTCTTGAAAAGCGTCATAGCCCAGTGGAGGAAATCCAAATTAGTCGAGGAAAGGAAAATGAAGAAAGGCGTAATAAACATGTTCAAAGTAAACATGGGACTCAAAGGTGGAAAAACTATTAGTGGTTACAGATAGCCCAGCCTGCGTAAACACGAACTGATTAGAAGCGCCTCAGAATTTCATAACTAGATCGCTCTTGGCAGACGTATCTCTAGTACTCCTCTCTTCAGTTTTGAGCTCATGCCTTCCTCATTAACCAGAACAGGGACATGAATCACTGTGTGGAAACATGAGAACTCTCCTTTTCTATGTTTTATGCCAAAATCGTCTAATCTTATCATCTTCCTAGTCTTCGCGTAGACTTCAATAGTGTCTTCATCGATGATCTTCAGCTTCACAGACTCGGAGTCACAGTATGGAAGATCGATTGTCACAACTACTTCAGTAGCCCCGACAAAGATGTTTGATAGAGGTTCTATAGAGCATGCAACTTCATTCCATCCGGAGCCGAACATTCTCTCAGCCATAGTCTCTGCGCGCTTGAAATATTCGTCAACTACATCAAAGACCGTCTTTCTCTTCTCTTTCTCCATTTTCAATCACCCATATAACGGAGGAATATCATATTCCTGAGACTTGTTCATCTTAGCCATTTCAGCTTGAGTGCGCTTCATAACATCCTTCGCTCGCAAACGAATCTCCTCACCCTTGTGCAACAACTCCGACACATCCACATTCAAATTCAGAATCTTGTTAAGTGCAAGCACTGCGGCGGCAGCTGCCTCCGGGTCTGGATAGTTGTAGAAAGATTGAGTTAACAAAGTTATCGCGGGGAGACCCAGCTCGGCGCATCTCTTCAAAATTAGTCCGTATGGGCCAACTATATACCCTTCACCAAGAATCTCAGCAGCATCCTTAATCGATTTTGACACGCTCTTATCAGAAACAGCGGAGAAAACCTTCGGCTTCTCTATATCCTGTCGATTCTGAACAGCCATCCCACCAACAGATACGACTAACTTGGCTCCCTTTGAAGAAGCCCAATTCACTATGGTGTCTGCCAACGGGTGAATCGCATTGGCTGGAATCGCGGTCTCAGAAACTATTGCAACTATCTCTGCACTTGAAAATACCCTGATCGGAGACTTGGGGACACCTTCATGAAGAACTATAATCGGAGGAAAGAGTTCAGACTCTATAGAAGCTACTTCCTCGAGTCCCAGAGATGAAACAAGATGAGAAACAGCGACCACGCCTACAAGTCCGACATCGGGAAGGCCCACAATTAGAACGAACTTCTTTGGAAATTCGTGCTTCTCGACAAAATGAATAACGTCCAAAACTCCAAGCCACCAGAAACTTTACTGAACGAACTCTCGAATATATAGGTTATCGGTTTGCTAAGAGCTCTCTTAATACTTTTACTGGAGTCACTCAATTATACCCTACGCTATTGAATCATTCTTCGAATTGGCGATGGATAAGATCGTTAACCAACAGTGTCCTCGATGTCTAACTTCACAAATGAACATATACTACCAAGAGAACTCAGACACAAAAATAGGCGCTTGGTGCAAGAACTGCAACCTGAGAGGCTTCTACTCGGAAGGGAAACTTGAAACGATCGGAGAAATGAGTTTACAATTTTAGCATTCAGAATCTACCGCAGAGTACACGCACTCAATTTCACCTCAGACTTATCAGTGAGCCCTCAGCGATCCAGCTTTACGATCTGAACAAACGGTCAACCTTTAAGAGAACGGGCATGATAATGAACCTAAGACACTCGCAAAAAGCCACAGTTGCCGGATGCGTGGAGAGCATTTGAGCTCTTTAGAGAACCTGGGAAGATCGCTGAGTGAAGCCCTCAAAAAATTACTTCGACTGCCAGTAGTGGACGAGAAAGCCGTTAAGGAACTAGTCAGAGAACTGCAGAGAGCTCTATTGCAAGCTGACGTAAATGTAAGCCTCGTCCTACAGATATCCAAGAATGTTGAAGAACGAGCGCTCAAAGAAGAACTGCCTCCCGGCATCTCTAGGAGAGAACACCTCATAAAAGTCCTCTACGAAGAGCTTACAAAGTTTCTTGGAGAAGAACCTGCGAAAACAACCGTACAACCTGGAAGAACAAGCATCATAATGCTTGTCGGAATTCAGGGAAGCGGCAAGACCACTGGCACCGTTAAGATCGCAAGGTACTATCACAAGAGAGGGCTCAAAACAGGTATCGTCTGCGCCGATACTTTTAGACTTGGAGCATTCGAACAACTGAAACAGCTTGCAGATAGAGTTGGAATTCCAGTCTATGGCAAAGTAGATGAGAAGGACGTTGAAAGAGTCGCCCTGAAAGGTCTTGCAGAATTCAAAGAAGAAACATACGACGTAATTCTCATCGATACCGCTGGAAGACACAAGAACGAGAAAGACTTAATGAACGAGATGCAGACGCTCGCTCGAAAACTCAACCCGAACGAAATTGTACTTGTGATCGACGGAACAATTGGACAACAAGCAATGATTCAAGCTAATGCATTCAACGAAACTACGCCGATCGGATCGATCTTTGTAACTAAACTCGACGGATCTGCCCGAGGTGGAGGTGCATTATCAGCTGTCGTTGCGACAGGGGCCAAGATAAAGTTCGTAGGTACTGGTGAAAAGATAGATGATATAGAGCAGTTTGTGCCCGCGGACTTCGTCGGAAGACTTCTAGGAATGGGTGACATCAAAGGGCTAATCGAAAAAGTAAGGGAAGCTGAGATTCAAGTTCCTGAACAGAGAGCTAGAGCCTTCATCGAAGGAAAATTCACTCTGAAGGATCTGTATCAACAGATGGAAGCGCTTCGACGGCTTGGTCCTCTTAAGAAACTTTGGAGGATGATGCCCGGTAGCTACAGCATTCCAGATGACATGGTTGAAACAGCTGAAAAGAAACTTGATTCTTGGAGAGTGATCATACAATCTATGAGAAGAGAAGAGATTGAAGACCCTAAACTGATAGATTCATCGAGAGCAAGAAGAATAGCCAGAGGATCCGGCAAAGCTGAAAGAGACGTGAAGGAACTCGTGAACCAGTACAACTTGATGAAGAAAATGATGAAGACGTTGAAAAGACGTCAAACGACCATTATGAGGAAGTTTCAGCTTCCAGCTTAATGCTCGGAAACATGTATATAAGGCGCTCCTCGAAAAGGATAGAGGTCTAGTCGACAGTCATGTTTTGAACGGTGAGCTCGAATGGGTAAGAAGTCTAAAGGCTATCGGTCGAAAACTCGCGCCTTGCTACGAAAGAAACCTCGCGAGAAAGGGAAGATCAGCTTAAGCAAACTACTCCAAGACTATCATCCTGGAGATAGAGTTTGCATAAGAATAGATTCAGGTGTGCACAAGGGCATGCCTCATAGGGGGTTTCAAGGAAAGATTGGCACTATCGCGGAGAAAAGGGGCAGAGCATATATTGTAGAGATACCTATGGGAGGCAAGAAAAGAAGTGTAGTAATAGCTAGACCTGAACACCTTCAATCTTACGAAGGTGAGGAACACGCCTAGGAAAATTGTAAGCGTAAAAACCATCTCGATTCCTGAAACGAAGAAGATACTTGAAAAGGCAAGCAAAGAAGAGCTAGGGGAATTTCAGAGAAGGACCCTCGAATATGCTAAGAAGTTCTCCAGAGTCAAACCTGAAAAAGCTGGAAAGCTCATAGATGAGCTGGGAAAGAAGTTTCAAATCGAGAGGGCGGACGCCATACAGATAGCCAACTGCATGCCTAGGACGATCGAGGAACTTCGTTCAGTGCTTGCGGTCAAGGGGAGAGTTATCGTCACCACGCATGTGGAGGAAATCCTAAAGGTCGTGGATGACTACAGAGAAAAGTCCTAACCGCTAGTTCTTGATACACAATAGAAGTGAAACGCAAGGATTAAGAATCGCACATATACAGAAAGACTTAGTCATCTCCACGAGACGGTTGACTTGCGATCCCGCACTAGAATTTGGAAGGCAACTATGTCCTGTCAATCATTCGAACCAGTTCGCGAGATCCGAGCGGCCTAGATTTTCTATCTAAACCTCGAGAAGAGTGTGCAAATCTTGTTTTATGAGAACACAAAGGGATGAAACAGTATGAGTGACGCAGCTTCGCTGAAGAAATATGAGGAGTATGCTTATGTGCTTGACTACCTCCCCTACGGGAGGGCCTCTGGCGACAGGCCTAGACATGTTGCAATACCAACAGTTCAAGTCATAGGAGAAAGCTACTTCACACTCTTGGAGGCTGAACTCAAACCGGGCGCGGCAACATCGACTCATGAAAGAATATATATCGGAAAAGATAGACGTGAAAAAGTAAATCGAATAATGGGCAGAATAAACTATGAAGAACTGACTGCAACAGCTAAGGCAGAATTACAGCCCGTCCTCGAAGAATTGATCAAGAACCAAGAATTCCGGTTCCTAGACTTTTTTAATAACGCTCAAGCAGTCACACCGAGAATGCACGCTCTTGAACTTCTACCTGGAATAGGAAAGAAGTCGATGTGGCAAATTGTAAACGAACGCGAAAGAAAGCCTTTCGTCAGTTTCGAAGACATTCGGGAGAGAACAGGCATATCAGATCCAACGAAGATAATTGCAAGAAGAATCGTTGAAGAACTGAGTGAAGAAGCAAAATATAGACTGTTCACGAGGACTATGTGATAAGCGTGGAATCTGAGCTCATCGCTCATGGGGTCAGGCCTAGAAAAAAACTTGGGCAACACTTTCTAATCGACCGAAATGTCATGGGAAAGCTGGTCGAGGTCGCAGACCTCGGATCCACAGATACCGTCTTGGAGATTGGACCAGGAACTGGATCGCTGACCTCGATCATCGAGAAGCAAGCGGGAGGAGTCATAGCCATAGAAAAAGATCCGGCGCTAACAAATCTCTTGAGAAGAAAATTCGCCGAAAGCAAGAATGTGCAAATAATTGAAGGCGACATACTGAAGACGCAGCTTCCTAAATTTGATAAAGTCGTTTCGTCCCCGCCATACAACATATCTTCAAAACTGGTTCTCTTGTTGTTAAAGAAGAGATTTGAGAGATTAGTTCTTATTCTACAGAAAGAATTCGCCGAGCGACTGGTAGCCCAAAGCGGTTCAAGGGACTACGGCAGATTGACCGTTATGGTCAGTCATAAAGCCCACACAAGACTGATAGACATTGTGCCTAGACATGCTTTTCACCCGCCTCCCAAAGTGGATTCCGCCATAGTAGAATTGACGCCAAAAGAACCACGCATCAGAGTCTTTGACGAACAATTGTTTTGCGATCTGGTGCGTGAACTGTTTACTCAAAGAAGGAGAAGATTGCAGAAAGCGATCCTGCGTCTATTACGGAGGTATGGAGACAAGAGCGACATATTGCTTGCCGGACTTTCCATCCCCGAGAAACGGGTATATCAGACGACTGTTGAAGAATTCGAGACTCTTGCAAACGAATTATATGAAGGCTTGAAGGTGAAACGAACGATATCTGAGGGAAATCTTCTTTGTACATACGAGTAGTCTTGGTAGAACCAGAGTATGAAGGAAACATTGGTTCCATTGCTAGGTTAATGAAGAATTTCGGATTGAACGAACTTTGGCTGGTTAGACCGAAAGCCAAGCTTGGGGAGACGGCAAGAGCTTATGCTATGCATGCGCAAGAGATTCTGGCAAGCGCTCGGATTGTAGATGACTTGCCTCAGGCACTGAAAGGCGTCAGTTATTTGGTTGGAACAACTGCTATTTCAGCGAAACGACCGAGCAACCTCAAGCGAACCTCCGTAACGCCAGTAGAATTTGCTGGGATTGTAGCGGGCACCTCGAGAAGAGTGGCTCTACTCTTTGGAAGTGAGAGTGCGGGCCTTTCGAATAAGACACTCGCATCTTGTGATCTGACAGTGACGATTCCAGCAAGTTCAAACTATAGGACTTTGAATGTAGCGAATGCAGCTGCCATAGTGTTCTATGAGCTTTTCAAGGCTAGAAGAAGTGCGGAAAGAACCCTCATGGAAGAAGCAAATAAACAGGATAAAGATCGAATAACGGGATTCTTCAAGAGACTTTCAGAAGAGACAAGAGTTCCACATTACAAGCAGGTCCTTGCTGAGAAAGCCTTCCGCAACATTATCGCTCGTACATTAATCTCGCGAAGAGAAGCTTCTCTAATGAGCGGGATCCTACGGAAGGCAGCAGACCAAATTAGGCGATCGAGGAAAGCCAGTTCGTAGTCTCACCTAACATCTACAGCGCCTTGGCAAGCCAAGCCTCGGAAGCAGCAAACCGTCAAAGTATTCAATGAATTTTTCCTGAACTTTCGAACAGTTTTCAGATCGTAAGTTGCAAGAATGACGGAAGTAGAGTTCTTTGGCTTGTCATGCTGGACAAGCAGTTGTGATCGATGCATATGAAATCAAGATTAAAATAGATGAGCTGGCTTTTAGAGCAGCCGAAGAAGGCAGCCGATATGAAGGGAAGAAACTACAGGACACCCAAAGGCCAACCGTATACGAGGGGGAAGTATATTCACGGTGCTCCACAGCCGAAGATTTCGAAGTTTGTTATGGGAGATGCTAAAGGCAGCTACGAGTACAAAGTGTCGTTGCTCTCGCAGAATGAGGTGCAGATACGCCACAACGCTCTTGAAGCAACTAGAATAGCGGCTAATAAAGTCCTATTTGACAAGTTGGGTGAGACAGGATACATGATAAGAATATCCACTTATCCGCACGTAGTCCTGAGAGAGAACAGGATGATAGCGACTGCAGGAGCTGACCGCCTCCAAGAAGGAATGAGAAGATCCTTCGGTAAGCCTTCAGGAAGAGCGGCTAGAGTAAAGCCGGATCAATCCATCGTAGACATATACGTGAATGAGCCGGCGCTAGAGTATGCGAAAGAGGCGCTAAGAGTGTGCTCAACGAAGTTGCCGACGCCTTGTAGAATCGCAACTGAGAGAATCGCTGGAAACTAGAAGAATTCATTCTTTTCGGTTCTACTTCACCTATTCCATTAGGCTAGGCTGTACTCAAACGAGAGCAAGAGCCTGATTAAAGTAATCTTTTCGAAATAAAGCTTTAATACCCCTACAGTTTCCTGATAAGCGAAGGTAACTTCAATGTCACGAGAAGAACAACAAAACGCATTAGTCCTATGGTTCAAAGATGTCGGAAAAGACGACGTAGCATTGGTCGGCGGCAAATGCGCCAGCCTCGGCGAAATGACCAATGCTGGAATACCTGTTCCCCCAGGCTTCGCTGTAACAGCTTACGCCTATCAGAAGTTCATAACAGACACAGGAATCTCAAAGAAGATCTATGAGACTATCAAAGAGACTGTGAAGGACCTGGGGGACCCAAAACAGTATGAAGCCGCGTCGAAGCAAGTCAGACAATTGATCGAATCAACTCCTATGCCGAATGAGATAGCTGAAGCCATTAGGAAAGAATACCGCGAGCTCTCGAAAAGATCTAACTTATCTCAAGTCTTCGTTGCAGTTCGTTCATCAGCAACCGCTGAAGACCTGCCTGACGCATCCTTCGCCGGACAACAGGAGACGTTTCTAAACGTACGAGGAGAAGACGAACTTCTACATAACGTCAGGAAATGTTGGTCCAGCCTGTTTACTCCTAGAGCGATCTTCTACAGAACCGAGAAAGGCTTCCCCCATGAAAAGGTCTTCATAAGCGTAGCGGTCCAGAAGATGGTGAACTCCAAGGCTGCTGGAGTCATATTCACGCTCGACCCGGTAACTGGCGACAGAGGTAAAATAGTCATAGAGACCACCTGGGGCTTAGGAGAGAGCGTCGTTTCAGGTTCAACAACGCCGGACCGTTTTGACGTCGATAAGAATACTCTGCAGGTAATCGGTAAGGATCTTGCAAAGAAGACGATCGAATATGTTAGAGATATCAAAACAGGCAAGACTATTCACGCAGAAGTTCCAGTTGAGAGACAAAACCTCCCTTCAATAAATGAGGATGAAGTTAAACGTTTAGCCGAACTAGCCAAGAGGATCGAGGAACACTACAAGAAAGTGCAAGATATAGAGTTCGCTGTAGATAGAGACCTAAAGTTCCCGGAAAACGTATACATAGTCCAGTCTCGACCTGAAACTGTCTGGAGCCAAAAAGAAGCTCCTCAAAGAATTGAAGTCTCGAAACCGACGATCGAACGCGTAGCAGTCATAAAGGGACTACCGGCCAGCCCTGGATATCACGCAGGAAAAGCCAAAATAGTAACGACCTTAGACGATGCTGCCAAGCAGATGAAGAACGGGGACATCCTTGTCACCAAAATGACGAACCCTGACTGGGTTCCCTACATGAGAGTGGCTGGATCTATAGTGACAGACGAAGGCGGAGTAACCTGCCATGCAGCCATAGTAAGCAGAGAACTAGGGATACCTTGCATCGTCGGCACAAGAGAAGCCACAAGAGTTTTGGTCAGCGGCAACGACTACACTGTTGACTCCAAGTCTGGAGTCGTGTACGAGGGTATAATTGAGGCAGTAACGAAACCCGCCATGGGACCAGTTGCAATGGGCGGTGTTTCTGCTCCAACGTTTGTGCCGACGGCAACGAAGATTTACGTGAACCTCTCGATCCCTGAAGTTGCTAAGAAAGTTTATGATGAATCACAACCGGATGGCGTCGGACTTCTTCGTGCTGAACATCTCATGCTTTCTGTCGGCAAGCATCCGAGACTTCTCATCGAAGAAGGTGGAGCCCAAAAGATGATAGATGCATTTGCCGAGGGAATTCGCAAAGTCGCTGAAGCATTCTTCCCTAGACCGATCGTATACAGGTTCCTCGACTTCAAACCTGATGAATTCTTGGGAATGCCCGGAGGAGAGAAATATGAGAGAGAAGCAGGCCACGTCGGCCCCAACCCCTTGATAGGATACAGAGGCTGCTTCAGATACGTCAAGGAGCCAGATGTCTTCAGACTCGAATGCCAAGCCATAAAGAAAGTTCGAAACGAGTACGGTCTCAAAAACGTCTGGGTTATGTTGCCTTTCGTAAGAACAGTCGACGAGTTCTCAAACGCAAAGAAGATAGTGGATGAAGAAGGGTTAAAGCGAACAGCGGACTTCAAGCTTTGGATCATGGTCGAAGTACCCAGCACATGCTTCCTAGTCGACAAGTTCATAGCAGAAGGAATCGACGGAATATCATTCGGAACGAACGATTTGACAATGCTAATCTTGGGAATAGATAGGGATGACGCCTCAATACAAGAGATATACGACGAAAGGAATCTAGCCGTTCTTAGAGCGATGAGCTACGTCATAAGAATCTGCCGTGAAAACAATGTCACCGTATCAGTCTGCGGCCAAGCACCATCAAACTATCCCGAAATCGTTGAATTCCTAGTTCGAGAAGGCGCTACAAGCATGAGCGTAAACCCGGACAAGGTCATAGAGACAAGAATGATGGTCGCAAGCATTGAACGGAAACTACTTCTCGAAGAACTACGTAAAGTCAGGGAGAGCCAAAGCGAGACGAAACCCTTCTTCAAACCCAAATGGGCAAAAGAGCTGAGCTGAATCCAAGCACTCCGTAGCGCCGTCTTCTTTTTGACCCTACTAGACACTGAAGACATCGTTGATTTCATCACGTCAAACTACTCAAATGCAAAGAAGATTGTCGAAATTGGAGTAGGCAACCTGCCTTCAGTGGCAATTCCTCTGAAGATGAGACTCACAACAACGACCGTTATCGTTGTTGATGTGGATACGACTAGGATAAGGGAGATCGAACAGGAACACCCTGAATTAGTTGCGACTGAAGACGATGTATTTCAACCGGAATACGCAATCTATCGTGGAGCCTCGCTTATCTATGCCATTAGACCTCCGCCGGAACTGATTCCAGCGATCAGCAAACTATCAAAGGCTGTGAATACGGATGTGTTGATACGCCCCTTGTCCAGTGAAGAAGCTGGCTTCAACTTTTCGTCCAAGTGGAAGTTTGTGAGACATAATAAGGCGACTTTATACTGGCTTAAGGTGTCCCAATAAGACAAGAGTTCTTGCAAGTACTCGCATTTTTAACAGTCCTCATTGAAGTAATTGATGTAGAGCACTATGACCGAAGCGAACAATCGAACAATTTCGTTTGATCTCGAAGAGAACAGGCTAATTGAAGAAGTCAAGAAGCAGGAAGCAAAGCGTGTTCTCATTCAACTTCCGAACGGTCTAAAGTCGAAAGGCACATATTTGTCAAAACTGATTGAAGAGCAGACCGGTGCAACCGTGTTCATTTCTTCAAAGCCTTGTTACGGCGGCTGCGATCTCCCGATCTGCGCTGCGAAAGCTGTCAAGGCGGATCTGGTAGTTCATTATGGACATGCACCCTTTATCACGCAAAAGGAAATTTCAGTCATTTATCTATTTGCAAAGGCGAAACTTGATCTGACGCAACTGTTGAAGAAAGTTCAAACATTTCTTGGAGGGTCGAAAAGGATAGGCATTGGAACAACAATCCAACATTTACATGCATTAGAGGATTTTACACGCTCACTAGAGAACTTGGGACATGAGGTAATGATTCCATCCGAGGGAAAGAATACCAGACTCAAAGGACAGATAATAGGATGCGACTACAGCTCACTGAAGCATATCTCAGAGAAGGTTGACCTATTCTTAATAATAGGGAGCTTCTTCCACGGTCTTGGAGCCGCATTAACACTAGACAAACCGGTTATCCTAGCTGATCCCTACTCCAATTCTGTCTCAAACATGGAACCTCACAAGAGAAGAATCCTCAAGCAACGTTACGCTATCATAGAGAAAGCCAAGAACGCAAAGGTTTTCGGCTTGCTTCTGAGTACAAAAACTGGTCAATTCAACTTGAACCTTGCATTAACCCTACGGGAACTTCTCGCGAAGGCGGGTAAAACAGTCATAATGTTGGTCGACGAAGAGTTCGTTCCCGAATATCTGACCAATTTCACGAATATCGAAGTCTTTGTCGACATGGCCTGCCCAAGGCTCGCTACAGACGATCCCAGCAGATTCGGAAAGCCCATATTGACTCCATCTGAAGCCGGGGTCGTTGCTAACAAGACTAACTGGAACGATTTGATAGCGAGAGGGTTCTTCTAGCGTTTAACCGATTGTCCAAGAATTGCGTCGACAATATGGAGGCTTCATGAAGGTCTTGAGGAAGAAGAGACTCGAAATACTGCTAAGTAAACTGAAATCACTCCAGTCTCCTAAAATGGATTTAGAGCAATACTCAATTCCAGCGAACTTGGCCGCAGAGATGCTGTATATCGCTAGCTCAATCTATGACGATATCTATGGGAAGAGTGTCCTTGACTTAGGAACTGGCGCTGGTCGCTTAGCCATTGGAGCCCACCTGCTAGGAGCCAAGCAAGTCGTGGGAGTTGATGTAGATCCTTCAGCTATCGCGATCGCAAGAAGCAATGAAGCCGAAGCAGGCGTCAAAATTGAATGGATAATCGCAGACATCGAGGCAATCAGAGGATCTTTCGACACAGTCATCATGAACCCTCCCTTCGGAACCAGAATACGACATAAGGATAGAGCCTTTCTATCGAAAGCCTTGGATGTCGGCAAAGTTGTATACTCATTACACAAACGTTCTACAAGACGATACCTGCTGGATTTCATAGCTTCAAGAGACAGGATAATTCACGGCCTGTGTGAATTCAACCTTGAGATCCCCCATATATTCAATTTTCACGAGGAAGAGAAGTACCCAGTAGAAGTTGACCTCTACAGAATCTTGCTACGTTCCAAGACCGCTAGACAGTAGATTCGCGAAGTAGCTTCTCAAAGACAAGTTCAACTCGGGCGTCAAATACAAGGATAAGACTTGGAAGTGGAACACCGTTATCTTGAATAAAACGCAGGAGCTAGCCCATTTTTTACTATGCAGGTCGGGGTCTATCGATTTCATGGAGCCCGTTCCATGTCTGGTGAGAAGTGACAGCCGAGAGCTCCGCGAGAAGATTCTTAGTCTTTCAGCATCTGAGGCTCGAAGGCTCGGTATAAGCAAGAGTACGCTTCACTACTTGAAGAAGCACGCCCGCGACCGCAAACTCTTCAAGATCTACAAGCCTGTCTCAGAGAAATTCCACAACTGACAAACACTCGTGCGCTTTAATATTCTGTAAGTACGGCAATCTCATTTCGACTTTCCCAATTTTTCCTCTGCAGTTAGATAGTTAAATAGGATTATTAGTCCATTTTTTTCTAAGCTCCTTCAGAGCCTCATTGACCCGAGTCCGGCAAGCCGATAGAAGTTCAAGTGAACGAATAGTCTCCTCAACAACCCTGGCGCTCGCTTCATGATTCATTCTGCCAAAAGGAGTTGCCCAAGCTGAGGGATCGCCTTTCAATAGATCATTCAGGATGTTCCGGATTTTTTCTCCCTGCCAGTCTCCATGTGCAAGTGCATTCCGCAATCTATTCAAGTTTCCTAGTTTCTTCAGCTGTTCTTCTGACAGTACTTGAAGGTATTCTAGTACCGCAAGTTTGGCCGAAATTTCCTGAAATTTGTTATCTATCTCGGGCACAACCTTGCTCAATTCGAGTTCCAAAGCCAGAAGGGCTGAGATTGCAGAAAGTTCGCTATATTTACCTAGAAGATCTGTGGAACGCATCAGGAATAACAGAGACTCCAAGCTTGCGGTACGCAGTTCTCTGACCGTATTCTCAAATTCGTCCTTCTCGATTGTGAAAGAATAGGACCAGGTTGTCATGTAGAATTTCGGCTGCACTTTTTGACCAGTTTGCAGATCGATCTCATCTATTTTCCTAAGATAGAATTTGTTCCACTTGCTTGCACGTCTCAACGAAATTTCTGTAATGAGATTCAATTCACTGAGCTTTTCTTCGTTCTCAGCGAAGATCTCAACCTTTCCATCTTGTGAGATTGATATTTTGGATGATCCGTCCAGAAAGACAAAATTCGAGCTTATCTGCGGTCGCGGATCTTTCTCGTCCTCCGGGAAAACTTCATAGCGTCCTACGAGCACCGTCATTTCCTCACAGTAAGAGCATCCTACGAGATTCTTAAGGTTTCTACGCATGTCATAAGATTTCCAATTCGCCTCCAATGATGCGGCCATCGTAATTTCAACTATTATTTGTGTGCGCACCGAGAGACACACACAACGATCGACTTTGATGTGAGAAGAGTTATGTATGTAAAAAAAGGCGGAAGTCAATGGAATAGCATCGGTGGAGGTTATGTTTCCTTCTTCGGCGTGGGTACAACTCCGAGTTGCTGCATCCAGCTCAGACTATCCAATCTTTCCCAGCCTTCCACGAACTTGCCACCAACAACGCGTCTGATGAGGATAGCCCACGTTGTCACCTTCCTATTTGTGGGGGGACGCCCCATATATTCACCTTTGTTTGTGCCAGTCCATGTAAAGCGCGTAACTATCTTATCTCCTTCAGCGACCATGTCGTCAATGGTGAAATGAAGGTCTGGAAACGCATTGAACATCTCGTTGATAAATTGTTTGTAGTCCTTTAGGCCGCGTATTTCCCTGCCGGCGCCACCGTGATGAACGAAGTTAGTGGCAAATATTTCGTCTATTGCTGCCATGTAGGCTGCCCTCCCCTTGTTAAACTCCCCAAATACACGACTCTCAAGCGCCTTAATTTCTTCTGTGGACATGATGAATCATCTGCTAATAATAGATGAGTGCTTGAACGTTCAAGCTTGGGCTGGCATACCATTGATTCCTTTTGTGTGTGTGTCCCTTGGTGCGGGCGACCAAATTTGAACCAGTAGGACCCGTCTAGGCTAGGGACAGATAGGCTTGCTATCGTTGTTCACTTGCGCACCGTTCCGATTGTAGACCAGTTCTTCAAGCGAGGTTTGGCGGAAAGGAACTCAGACAGAAATTATGGCGGGCCCGGTGGGACTCGAACGCGTCAGGATCTTGAAACGAACTTCAATGGCAAGAACTCCTTGATCTGCACTGCTCCAGACGATAGAAGAGAAGGACGCGCACCTAATAGAGTGCGCGTACCGGCGGTCGCACCAAATTGTCAGATACGTTGTAGCTTTCCAATGTCGGGAAATTTTATGCTAGGCCATTTTATGGTTTTTGACGGGAGGGCTGAAGTGTACATGGGGTTTGTTTTTTGTGCGTAGGAAGGATGGGCTTCTGCTGTAATATCAGGCAGACATTCGATCAGAAGCCTCTCTACTGGCTGATTACATTGCTGTCGGCTCCGCGACCAAGAACCTTGACGATCCAGCGTTAGAGTCCGGTCAGAATCGTGTTTGGAGTTTTCTTTCTAGAGAACAAGGACTGCTCGAGCCCGGATCTCAATGTTCTTCAGCATTTTCAGTACTTCGTTCGCCTTCTCAAGGCTGAATTCCTCGTATACAGATTTGATTTTTCCGGCGCTCGCAAGGTTCAGGACTTTCTTCATCTCCTCTCTGGACCCTACAGATCCCACAACCCTCTTTTCCTCAGCAAATGGCAACTGTCCCAAATCTGCCCAGACTCCTATGACGGTGATTCCTCCGCGTTTGGTGGCTTTGACCGCTAGCTGGGCTATTGTTGTTGAGGGGGAGTTATGATTAATAGTGACCTGCTGGAATCGAAGAAAATACGTGTACATATAAGAGGCTTCCACCAATCCGTGAAAAACGGGTTCGACTTTGGCAAAGAAATTTCGCGGTCATAGTAGGGTATATTAATCCCGACAACTCTTGTAAGAGATGCCACATCAACAATAGGTGCATGAAGCATTCAATTTGTGAACGTGGCATATCTTAGAGGCCGATGAAACTATGCCAGGAAGAATTAGGGAAAGCGGGCAACTCGTAGTTCCAGGCGAAAAGCTAGGTGTCGTTGAGGAGTTCAGCCCAGGGCAAGGAGCATACGAGGAAAATGGAACAATATATGCTCAACTGGTCGGACACACTCTTGTAGATTTATCAAAGAAGGTGGTTTCTGTGCATCCTAGAGTCAGGACCCCAATCGTTCCAACAGAAGGGGCCACTGTGCTAGGTGTCGTTATGAATGCGCAGGGAAGGGTCGCCACAGTGAACATCCTTAAGATTAATAACCATGCTCTTCAAACACCGTTCGTCGGAGTGCTTCACATCTCATCATCAAGTCCCCGCTACGAGAAGGATATGGTGGATGTATGCAAGGCCCTCGATATCGTTAGGGCCACAGTTATGAATGTTAAGAATAGAGATCCTCAACTGACTACGATCGGAAGAGGACTTGGAGTTGTAAAGGCATTCTGCTCAAGATGTGGACATGTTTTAATTCGGAAAGATCATGCATTGCAGTGCGAGAGCTGCAAGAATATTGAGAGAAGAAAAATAGCAGAAGATTATGGAGCAGATCTAGCCTAGAGGTAGAGCCTTTGAAAGTCAAGGTGTTAAAGAGAGCAAAGAACGAGTTGAAGCTCGAAATAGAGGGAGAAGGCCATACTTTTTGCAATTTGCTGCAGAATGTCCTATTGGAAGACAAGGACGTTGAAATCGCTGGATACGATTTACCCCATCCATTGTCATCCGCTCCGATAATCTACATAAGAATGAAAGGAGAAAAGGCCCCTGAGAAGACGTTGATGAAAGCGTTAGACAAGATTAAAGATCGCACAGATGATTTCTTGATGAAGTTTAACGAGGCAGTAGGAAAGACTGCATGACCTATGAAAAGATAACAAAAGTGTTGATGGACAGAAAACTCGCCAGATTTGGGGACTCTTACGTAAACTTCATATTTTCGTTGGCCTTGACTCGAGCAAAGCAAGAGCCTCAAGGAGCAAGAGTAAGCGACCAAGTTTTGGCTGACGCTGCTGTCAAGACTGGGCTACGAAAACTCCTTCCTAGGAGAACGAACAGAAACGACGTTGCGAACTCCGTAGAGTCGCTCCTCGTATATGGATGGTTAAACGGCATCATAGGTTTAGAAGAATCCGCTCGGATCTTGGAGAAGAATATTCAAACCCCATCTGATGCTGTTGCCAAGCTCGCTGAAGAGATTCTGTGCAGA
>Ga0315280_10001367_pt1 | contig 42252 bp, 50 predicted proteins | sample YL17G06_40_MG_FD_203697 | JGI IMG/M metagenome (GOLD analysis project Ga0315280, IMG submission 203697) | Sediment microbial communities from Yellowstone Lake, YNP, Wyoming, USA - YL17G06_40 | ecosystem: Environmental > Aquatic > Freshwater > Lake > Sediment | place: USA: Wyoming | collected...
GCCTTCTCATTAAAAAATGGTTTGACAAAATCATATCTACTTTTTATTTCACTTAATTCATCCATATAACTTAATAGCGTACTCCCGATATAAAAAGTTGCCTAAACTATTTTGTTACAACTACTAACAAGAAAGCATAAATACTGTTCATGCACACTAATGGCAAATGGGCCCAGAAAGGAGATTGAAATGAGCGATAAAACACTTGCAATAGCCTTCTTACTTGGAACGGCGTGCCTGGCAATTATAGCTACCATAATGTTTCCAGAGCTGCCAGGATTGCCCTAGCCTTTCCTTTTAGCAGGGCATCCCATCATGGAATTCTGTCGGCGTTGCCAGAGTTCTCCCTGCGGCTCTGCACCAAAGAAGGTCTTTTTAAGCAGAAGAAATGCTCTCTGAGCTGCTACTGTGGACTCTCTTATTACGGCTCGGCAAATAGCCGCGGATATCTATATCTCTCTCCCAGATTGCCGCTCTGAAACTGCAAGGTTCGCCATGCCTGGCGGCCATCTCAGGCATGCTTTGATCACTAATAGAACAGCTACCGCCAGCTACGTCTGGAAGCCGGTGAACCACGCATAAACCTGGAATAAAAAATAGATGAAGGTGAAAATGAGAACCACAATGACCAATAGGTTCTCTTGAATGTTCTCTTTACAGGTTTTATCACGAGGATTTTCAGCCATTGCCCTCTTGCCTCGTCTTCATCCCGGACCCCTGATCCACAGAAGGGCAATGATGAAGACTATCCAGACAACCAGCATGCTTATTCCAAGCGATGCTCCAGCAAGTACTAATCCCTCATCTGCGTCCATATATTTCACTTTCTCCTCGTCTTTGCTCTAATGAGCGCGGCTTCAGAGCAGACTGGGCTCTCAATGCAATATTTCAAATAACTGCATCCAGTACAACGGTTACATATATCCACAGGGTCATAAGCGCCATCAGGATATAGCCAACCGATTGATCTCGCATTTTATCACCATTTAAGGTTACAGTAGCTTCGATTAGATAGCTCTTTTGGCCTTAACTTTCTCCTCTACGCTCTTCCTTCAATTATTGTACGTTATCTTTGTATAGCCGTTTTATCTCCTTCGTATTCCCTCCTTCGCTTCTTAGGATTCTGGCATTTATAGAATTCATGGTGTACTTCTTCTACAGGGGGCTACAGAGATGGTTCTCCTATTGAACTCCATCTCTTTAGTCCCTGGCCTGCAAATTCTAGTTTCCAACCTCCCATTAGCTATTTTCAGCTAGTGAAAATCCACCCATATGCCAATTGCACAATCAAATACAAGGCGAGGAATAAGAGTGCCAGCATTACAGAGACTCCTATAAACACTCTTTCCTCCTTTTCTTCCCCATATGCAGAGAAATCGGCAGCAATCCTCTTCAGACCGTTGTCCACCCAAGTCGCGAAGCTCATTAATGGCCCCTCAAAGAACCACATAAACTTTGCACCGGCAATTCTAAACGGCCAATCTGAGTCAAGATTAATCTTCCTTTGTTCCGGTGGATATAGTCCGGATTTTATGAGAATGAAGAAGGCTAATGAAGCGAACAATAGCAGCTGGAGTTGACTTATCATATGGGGCGCTGTATACGGTGCAAAATCCACCGGATAAGGGAGAATCTGGTAGAGTGCATAAGGATAAACGCCGATAAAAATACATAAAATTGCTGCTATACCCATGCTTAATAGCATATTCAAAGGAGGGTCTCTTGCTTTTAAGTGGGCGTCCTCAGCAAAAAAAGCGAAGAAAGGAACCTTTATGCCGGCGTGGTGGAATACACCTGCTGAGGCAAGCAGCAAAAGAACAGATAAGAGAGCCATATGCGCATTTGAAGCTGCCTCCATAACCATTGATTTGGTTACAAAACCGGTAAAGAATGGAAATGCCGATATTGATGCAGCACCCACAAAGCAAAACGCGGTAGTTAACGGCATGGTCTTATATAATCCGCCCAGCTCTGTGCACTTGCATGTTCCCGTCCGATAAAGCACACTCCCCACACACAGGAAAAGCAGTCCTTCGAACAGTATGTTGCCAAATGCATGAGAAATAGCACCATTCATGGACAGAGCAGTGCCTATTCCTATGCCGACCAACATGAATCCCACCTGGTTAATGAGGCTGTAGCAAAGTACCCTCCTCAAGTCGTTCTCGAGGACGGCATAGAAGATAGGATATACAACCATTAATGCCCCGAGCCATATCAGAACATCAAAACCCTCGAAGCCTCTTGCCAAAACATAAACTGCCGTCTTGGTGGTAAAGATGGATAAAAATACTGTGCCTGTAAAAGTTGCTTCAGGATAAGCATCGGGCAACCAAGCATGCAAAGGAGGAACAGCAGCATTTATTATAAAGCCTATGAAAATTAATAAAGAAGGCAAATAGGTACTGCTCGAACTCCAGCCTATGGCATTAAAGGTTATTGAGCCCGTGGTCGCAATATACATGACAATGCCCGCGAGCAGGATTATGCCCCCAGCAATGTGCCACATGATATATCTAAACCCAGCACGATGCGCTTTATCCGTCCCTCCATGCCAGATGATGAGCGTGGATGCAACCGCCATTATCTCCCAGAAGATGTATAGTGTGATCAGGTCGCCTGCAAAAATTACTCCTAGCGCACACCCCACATATATGTACTGGGACATGTGTTCGCTGCTACTTTTTACGTGTACTGCATAAAGAGTCCCGATTAATGCTGCAATGGTAAATATAAGTCCAAAAATGAAACTTAGTCTGTCCACCCTACCGAAGACAAGCTCGTATTCCAAAAACGGAAGACGCCATGTTGAAAAGGGAATATCCCCAAATACGCCTAGGTACATAAGAATAACATCAATAAGCGCTACAATTGGGGGTATGAGCAGATATCCTTGTCTCCACTTACCTTTAAAAAGAGGTATGAGGAAGGCTCCAAGGATTAGTATGAGTCCAGGATGCAACCACTCAATCACTATTTCATCCCTCCTTTCTTCTCATAATAATTCTCTTCCTTCGGAAGCCAAAGGCGCAATCCTTTGGCTGCATAAATAAGAAAGACACATGCAGCAAAACCATATATTCCATAGAATGCTGTCGGCTCTTGCCACCAGAACACGTTATGCCACTGAACAAATAAACCTGCTACAACCGTTATAACAATGCAAAGACCATAAATTGCGAGGAATAAGTCACCATGCCGATGACGCGGTAATTTAGCTCCAAGATTAAGAAAGACATATCCAATAAATCCAAGGATGGCGAGAACTGCTAGTATTATATCCATTTTCATCATCTCCTTGTCATATATCTGAGATTGATCCCCCGTTCCAGATAATTATCATAATATATCTATGGCTACTGATACCACAAATGCAAAGTATGACAGGCTCACAACTAGCAAAACCCAGCCGAGCATCTCAGAGGGAAACCCATAATAGGTATGCCAAAAGTAATTGCATCTCTCCCTCGTCTTCGTCTCTTCAGCACCATTTTCCATCGATTTCCCTCCTAACATCCTATACTCATTTAACTTTTATCAGCCAGGCATCTTCCTTTCCTGCGCCATAGGACTATGTGACACCTGTTATGATATATCCACCGTCTTGCGTCTCCTGCACAAAGTTGCCCCAGTCATTGCGAGAGCCGCCGAAGGTTCTGTTCCATTCCTCCTGAGGATTTTTGCCGCCGAGAGATGTGCTAATTCGGCCCGCCATCACCGAATTGGGGTTGGCTGATGCTAAGGGCATCACTATCAACAACAGCCCAATTACCAATCCCTCCTTACTCATGCCATCCCCATGTGTCCTGATCAATGATCTCTCGGAATGCTATCCTCTTCTCTTCATACGCCTCCAAAGAGATTCGATATAGCCATTCTTGCAAGGTCGGATATATAGAACGTGTTCGGATATATGAAAAATACCAGGGAGAAGATCGCGGTTATCGTCAAGGGGACGACGACCAGCAGAGGGGCCTCCTTTATCTTTTCTTCTCCACTCTCCTCTGTAGGCTTCTTGAAGAAAGCGGTCAGGATTATGGGGAAGAAATAAACGATGTCCAGCAACGAGCTTATCAGGATGACCGCTAAAAAGATCATCCCGTAGGGGGAGCCCACCGCCCATGCGCCAAGGCAAAGGTACAATTTGCTGATGAATCCGCAGACCGGCGGTATTCCAGCCATGCCTATGGCAGCTATACTGAAAGCGAGCATGGTCACGGGCATTCTCTTCCCTATGCCTGCCATCTCACTTATTCTCGTCTTACCTGTGGCCACCAGTATGGCACCCGCACAAAGAAAGAGGGTTATCTTCATGTATCCGTGGAAGGGTATGTGCAGCATCGCCCCTAGCATGCTGTCCTTGGTCAGCAATGCGGCTCCCAGAATTATGTAAGACAACTGGCTTATGGTGGAGTAGGCGAGCCTCCTCTTGAGGTTGTCCTGGGAGATGGCGAAGAATGAGGCAACGATCATGGTGAAGCTGGCGATGCCAGCCAGAATTAGCCAGAGCCCCAGCTGTTGCATCAGGTCCATGCCTATTACGTAGCCTACTATGCGTACGATTCCGAAGACGCCCGCTTTGACCACAGCCACGGCATGCAATAATGCGCTCACGGGCGAAGGCGCAATCATGGCCGTGGGGAGCCAGGAATGGAAGGGCATCCACGCTGCCTTCATAAATCCCAATAGGAAGGTGAAGAAGAGCACTATTAGGATCAGTTGTGGGGCAGAGGCGAGGGACTTTATCCCGCCGGGCGTGAAATCCGTAGTTCCGCTGAGGTAGTAGGTGGTCATGATCCCGAAAAGGAGGAAGGCACCTGCGGGCATCAGATAAGCCAGGTACTTATGCCCTGCCCGCAGCGCCTCCGGTGTCTGTTCATGAATCACCAGGGGATAGGTCGAGATGGTTATTATCTCAAAAAATATGAACATTGTGACTAAATTTGCCGATAGCGCAACTCCGACGGCTCCCATTATGGCGAAGCAGAATGCGAAGAAGTATCTAGTCTGCGCATGCTCGTTTAGCGCTCGCATGTATCCTATGGAATAAATGGAGACCAGGACCCAGAGGGAGGACGCAGTTATGGCGAAGATCTCCCCAAAGGCGTCTACTTTGAATCCAATATAGATATCTTTGAACATCGACTGGAACAGGATACATTTTATCGTCTCGCCTTTCGCGACCACTGGTGCCATGGACAGAACGAGCAGGAACATCGCTACACTTGCAGCTATTGTCCATCCCTCTCTTATGTTCGGATGCTTTCTGGATGGCAGGATCAGGGCTGCTGCTATCGCTGGGCACAGGATAGCCAGCAACGGCGTCATCGACTCCATTAAATGGTCACCCCCATTCTCAAATTCGATAAGATGTGGTTAATCAAAGGCAAAGGAACATCTGTGAGCCAGATGATGCCCATGATTATGCAAAGAGCCGCAAGGATCAGCATAGGAGCCGTCATGCTCAGCGGGAGCGATTTACCCTTCTCTTTGGCCTTTGCAGGATTCTCTGTCCCATCGCTCTTCACAAAGTAGATCTGATCAATCACCCTCCAGAAGTATACCAGGTTAAGAAGGCCGCTTAACAGCAATATCGCCACGAAGGGGTATTGAGAGGCATCCAGTGAGGCGAGAATCAAGAACAGTTTGGAGGCAAATCCTGCAGTGGGCGGGATTCCTATCATCGAGAGTGCGGCAATCGTAAAAGCTGCACTGGCATAAGGCATCTTTTTTCCCAGCCCTTCAAATTTCCTTATGTCGCGCACTCCCTCCTGCTGGGCAAAGGCTCCTGCGGACATAAAGAGGCATCCTTTTCCTATAGCATGGTTTAATATGTGCGCAACAACGCCAACGAGCCCCCAGGGCGACAGCGGAGACAGTCCCAATCCCAGGAGTATGTATCCCATCTGTGATACGGAGGAATAGGCCAACATCCTCTTCAGGTTTCGCTGCTTTATCGCCCAGATTGAACCTGCCAGTATCGCTATTGCCGCAACCCAGCATATTAACATATCAAGTCCGATAAAATGCTTGATGAAATCCAGTGTGAAGACCGAGAAGACCATCCTTATAAGGATATAAAACATCACCTTCACATGCACCGAGGCCATCATTGAACTTATCGTGGATGGGGCATAGGTATACACATCGGGCTGCCATAGATGAAGGGGGAATATATACGCCTTTATCATCACTCCGACGACCATCATGGCAAAGGCCATTTGCACTGCTTTGTTATCATATACAAGGGGCAGAAGGAGCCTCATGTCTGCCATGTTGAGCGTTCCGGTGACGGAATAAATCCAGCAAACGCCAAAGATATAGAAGCATGCACCGATGGAACCCATTATCACATAATTATAAGCCGGTCGCAGTGCCCTCCCGCCGGCGACAGCTATCAATGCGTAAGCAGTCAGAGATGCGATCTCCAGCCATATGAACATATTGAACAGGTCGCCGGTGATGGTTATTCCGTACAATCCCGCAGCCATGAGCTGCACAAGGGTATAGAATGTGGTGTGCTTCCTCTCCTCTATCTCGTACCTTACATTGCCCCTAGAATATATTAATCCTAATATAACCATTGATATTACTATGACCAGCAAGTAGGCATTCATGGCATCAACGACATACTCTATCCCCCAGGGCGGCCTCCACCCTCCCTGCCAGTAGCGGATAGGTCCCACGGTGAGGACGTGGTTCAATATGAACAGGGATATGATGAGGAAGAAGGAGTTCATGGCCAATGACATGTAGAAGGGCAGCCTCCGGTTCAAGTATCCCGCAAGCAGCATGGTATAAGCCAGGAACATGGACAATCCAACTATGAGGACTGGAAAGTGCTCAACAAAGTTCATTCTAGCTCACCTCCATAGCCTCAAATTCCTTCTCCTTCGCAATTATCTCATCTTCTTCTATCGTTCCGTATTTTTGATATATCCTGATCACAATGGCGAGGGCGACTGCAGTTGTGGCCGCGCTCACCACAATCCCGGTGAGCATGAGCACATGAGGAAGGGGATTCGCATATATGTATCCCATCTCCTCAGCCTGTTTCCATAAGATGGGTGGGGTCTGCGTTTTCAGGCCCCATGTGAACAGGATGTTTCTTCCCACATCTCCAAGTGAAACGACCCATAGAAAGAATGCTGTTTGAAATATGCTCAGTCCTATGAGTTTCTTTAGGAAATTCCCCTTTACTACACATGCCGAGAGACCTATAATGATGATGAGCATGGATATCCAGAAGTTATATTTTTCAAGGACATGCAAAGTTATCCATTCGATCATCATTCACCACTCTCCATCTCTTCATCCTCTTTCCATGCCAGATCGAAGTACTGCGAGACGAAAGATGCCATCACTGTCAATCCTATGCCCACCGATACCATATATCCTACAAGAAACGATCTGGATCCTGCAACGCCCACAAAGTCTGTAACAGGCCAGAATGCAGGCATATTCAGCCACTGCGCACCAGCGAGGCTGAAGAGGATACAGATCCATCCAGCTCCATTATAGAGGAACAGCCCAAGGCTCTTGAACAAGGCATTTACTGACTCCGGCATCTTCTCCCTGCCTTTGACATGGCCATGGACTGTTATATACAGGATGAAAGTGGATGCAAGTATTGTTCCCCCCTGGAATCCTCCTCCCGTTCCGCCCGTTCCTATCATCACATACAGGCCAAATAATAAGGTCAGGGGGAACATCAGATTCGTTGTCACCTCTATTATTACATCCCTCTTGTAAGGCTTCTTCGGAGTCATAGTCTTCCTCGCCTCCTCAGCAGCAATATGACGCCAATAGCACCGGTGAGGATTACGGTCTCCTCGCCCATTGTATCGTAGCCTCTGTAATCCGCAAGGCCTGAGGTCACGGCGTTTATAATGAATGTCTCCTCTTCAGTCTTTTCAGTGACCCTGACGGGCCAGTTGTATCTGTAGACGGAGAGCCCTCCATTTGCCTCGCTAATAAAATAATATTGCTGGGGTTCATTATAGAATATCTCCCCCTCATGGATGAGGACATCCCATCCATCTTTCGTGTAGAGCCGTCCGCCCAGCCAGGTCCCCTTCTTGATGAATTCTATCTTGTAGTTCCCTTCCGCCAGTGAGGGATAATTTTCATCCTGGCAGCCAGGGCATGTAGGACCTTTAATAAATCCCAAATCATATATTTTATTCCTGATCTCATCGGGAAGGATGCCTGCATTTAAGTTGTCCACCAGGCGGGCATCTGAATCGATGCTAAATAGCTTTATATATTTATTTACAGCAGAATCTTCATCCCCAAAAGCGGGGATATCCTCAACTGCGTATAGGGATACCGCTGTCAGGAGGATCGCAGTGAGGAGGCCCATTAATGTCAGAGGTTTCATTGCTGGAGGCCTCATTACTTCTCCCACCTTGGTACCCTCGACAAGCAGGCCATCATCAGAGCAGTTGAGGCTCCAGCGCCAACCGCCGCCTCGGTAAACGCCACGTCGGTTGCGCCCAGTTGCAGCCACACATTTGCCATTATGAAGCTGTAGGCCCCCGTCAAGACGATCGCAGCCAGAAGATCCTTTACCCAGAGCGCCGCTATCCCGACTATCAAAAGAAAGAACAAAAGCAATAGATCAATGGGAACTATCATCTCTCTCGCCTCCCTCCTATTCTTCCATAAAGACATATCCCACTTTTTTCTGCATGGTCTGGTCTACCGTAAGGGATTCTGCAGGCCCCTTGGCTATCGCATGCACTATATACCTCCCTCGCTCCGGTTCAACGTCTATTGTTATTGTTCCAGGCGTCAGGGTGATGGAATTGGCAAAGGTGACCAGGGCAAAATCGCTTCTTAGAGTCGTGTCAAACTCTATTACTTGGGGGTCTACCTCCAGGATGCCAAAGACACGTTTTGTGACATCAATGGTGGCCAGATAAATCTGCCATAGCTCCCATCCCACATATGGGATAAATCTTCGCAACTTTAAAAGGACCTTCGTACCCCTGCCCGGGACAAACATCTCGTAGGTGAGGAAGGTAACGATCAATGCCGCCAGTACACCTCTTGATACCTTGGAGAAGTCGTAGGGTTCGGGTAGATAGACGGTCCAGGCTGATAGGAGCAACCAGAACATGAACATGATGCAGAAGGTCAGGATAATTGAAAATCTCCTATCCTCTTCTTTCATACTTGCCATATCCATCACATCCTCTTGTCGCCCTTCTTCCACACTGGCACGCCAGTGACATACCCAGCTTTCATCAATGCATGCGTGCTTACTGGGCCCGCAAGTAAATAGAAGGCCGTCACCAGGAGAAGCTTTATGGTTATAAAGTCAAAACCTTCATAAATCATACAGCCGACAATTATGAGAATCTGTCCGAGGGTATCGCACTTTCCGGTTGCATGCATCCTCGTATAAAAGTCCGGGAATTTCAGCAGCCCCACGGTTCCGGTTATCATAAAAAATGCCCCGGCGGCCAGAAACATTGTTGAAATCACATCTATGGCGAGCATAGTTCCCCTCTCTCAGCATATTTGGCGATGATTATGGTGCCAATAAAAGCAATTGCTGCATACATCAGTGCAATGTCCAAAAATTGCGGTCTTTCGATTATATAGCCAACGATAACTAAGAGCACGATTGCCTTCGTTCCTATCACATTTGCGGCAACAATACGGTTAAAGGTCCCCGGTCCGAAGATCGCCCTGTATGAACATACTAATATAGTGCAAGCAATTATTATTCCAGTTGCGACGAACGGAGCTATCATGCTTTGGGGTGTTGTAAAAAGTTGCATAAATACGTTTCGATTAAACGCCATAAAAAGTGTTCATTAATAACTATTATAAAGGTTTTTGAAAAGTAATTTAATTAAAGAAGCATTGGTGATTAACACAAAAAGGTATTTTCCTTTTAAAGAATAAATAAAACACCTCTGGCCTAGAAGCGATCTCTAGATTTCACGCTACTATTTATAGAAATTTATTATATTGCTTGGTATACTAAAAGGGTCTAGTTTGCTCAAGTTCTGGAATGGGCTAGTCATGGAGGACTTCAACCTCATTTCTTTGGGGCGATCTAAAATCGGTCGCGTATGTGAGTTACTGAAAATCGCTAACGTGTGGTGCAATGGATACTTGCTGCCAGAATGAGACTCATGCGTCCGATTTCGGCGATCGTTTTCAGTAACCTTCACCCACGACCCTAAAATCAGATGAGGCAAAATGGGTAGTCTACCACTATTGAGTTGATCTAGCCTTCGCTGATGCCGTGGTTGGCCCGAATGGGGTCGACTTCATTCGATCGACTCTCTACAAGGGCCATCTTGATTGACGAGGGCTCTTGCTGTGGTTTTTATTTCTAACAACTCAATAAAGGTAGACTACCGCAAAATGAGATGGGCCAAAAAGGGCAATTATTGCTGCATGGCCGCTGAATAGTTGTCAAGGCAACGCCTTAGCTCTGTCTCCGGCGGAGTGGTTTCAGCTTCGCTCTTCTTTCATCCTTTTAAAAGAAACCTATTGAAACGATAGAATAGATTACTATTTGTCTTTGCTATCTTTTCGGCTTTTCAGGCCTGGAGTTGTGATGTACCAGCGTCCTTTCCTGCCTTTCAAAAATGCCAGGAACTCTGGATAGTCTTCAAAGCGATGGGTTTCTCCGCTATCAATATTGGCTGCAGTAATGCCTGTCTCCAGAACGAGTCCTTTCTGCTCCAGGAGCGCCTCAATCTCCGCTCGAAGCTTGCTCTTCTTGACCAGGGGGATATCATGCGCCAATCCTTTCACCTCTCAGAGCTTAGCTGGTCGGCTCTGGCGCAAAGCCCATTTTATGTATTCGGCAGCCGGAAACTCGTGTACCGAGGTGGCCACGATCATGCCCGCTCCGTACTTAGCCATGACTAGGATGGCCCTGTCCTTGGCATCCTTCAAGACGGTCTCAAAGCCGTCTCCCGGCAGGAGGTAGCCATCGCATTCCGGCGTTAGCGTACAGAGCAGGCAGGAGCATTCATGCAGCGAGGGCTCTACATTATGCGATCCATAATCGCAGATGTATTTCAGCTTCAGCGGCAGCCATTCGTAGTCGTGCTCGGGAACTAGCGGGCCGAAGGCGGTGAGAATGCCTCCTTTCTTCACAAATTCGGCTATATTCGACTTCATCCTCTGCAGCGCGGGAAGTGTCTTGGAGTATTGAGGATTGGCGAAGCCAGTGGGAATCATCACCATCCTGTACTGGGGCAAAAAGGGGCTGCCAAGGATGCCGGGCTGGAGGAACTGATAAGTGATTCCAAGCTCCTGGAAGTGCTTCTTGAACAGGAAGGTGCCCTCGCCGATAAGCGCTATATCTGGCATGCTACTATTAGGTCTCCGGCGCAAGGGGAAAACCTTTGTGGTTCCATAGCTCTGATCGATTCTGACATTTTTCTTCCATTAAGCTTATTACTAAATAACATCGATATATTGATCGCGATAATATATGGAACAAGAATTGATGAGAATTGGCGTTTCGCTACCTGAAAAGCTGCTGAGCCGGTTTGATGAGATAATTTTGCAGCGCGGTTATTCTTCCCGCTCCGAGGGCATCCGAGATGCTATCCGCAATTACATAGTTCACTATGAGTGGATGAGCGATGTCCAGGGGGAGAGGGTGGGCGTCATAACCCTGCTGTACGCTCATTCCCAGAGGGGCCTGGTGGACAATCTGACGGATATACAGCATGAATTCGGAAGCATAATCCAGTCCAGTCTGCATGTTCATCTGGACCATGATAACTGTCTGGAGGTGATCGTCCTCAGGGGCGAAGGCCAGGACGTGAAAAAGGCCGCAGAGAAGATGATGTCCCTGAAGGGTGTGAAGCACGTCAAGCTCACCACGACCTCCCTGGGCAAAGAGCTCTGAATACAGATCCTATGTCTTTCCGGGAAATTCTGCCTGGAGTCCGCCTCTGGGAGGCGGAGGGACAGAAGAAGCTGGCGACCAAGTCAGCCGATCTGGTGCCTGTTTACGGCGAGCGCATCTTGGAGGGCCACAGGTTCTGGGACCCTTTCCGATCCAAGCTGGCGGCTCTATTGCTGAAAGACAGAGGCGGCGGCCTTCGCCTTAATCGCGAAGCTTCGGTCCTCTACCTGGGCGCTGCTACTGGCACCACCGTCAGCCATATAAGCGATATCATAGCGGGCGGCATGGTTTATGCTGTGGAATTCTCGCCCCGCGCCATGCGTGATCTTCTCCTGCTCTGCGAGCGGCGTCGGAACATAGTACCCATCCTGGCTGATGCCGCCCAGCCCGAAGATTACTGTGCCCTGGTGGAGCCTGTGGACCTGATCTATCAGGACGTGGCCCAGAGAAATCAGGCTGAGATAGCATCCTTGAACTGCGCCCGCTACCTGAAGCCAGGCGGCGATCTCCTCCTCATGCTGAAGACGCGTTCCGTCGACGTCACGGCCTCGCCAGAGTCGGTATATCGCAGAGAGATAAAAAATCTAAAGGGTCTTGATCTTCTGGAGGCCACGGATCTTCTGCCCTTCCACCAGGACCATTGGGCGGTGCGGGCCAGAAGATCTATCCTATGAGCTTGTGGACCTCATTGAGGATAATGTTGGGCAGGAGCCTGACATAGCCAACGAGCGGAATCTTAGCTCGAGCCACGCCGATGACCCATTCCTTCTTTACAGGCGTGAGATAGCTTATTCCCTCGCCTACAAAAGTTCCATTATCTGTCTTGTAGATGACCAGGCCCGTCTTTTTATCCAGAAAGACGTCGCTACCAACGTCCATGATCTCGTCGCGGTGCGTCCCAATGTAGGATAAGTTGGCCATGCCAAAGACCTGGCCGGCCATCTGGTCGATAACATCGTTGTGATCGCCCTTGGTGATGTATCCGGAAAACGGGGCCGCAGGGCCGCCTTCCCACATGGGCTCTCCTGGCTCTACATAGCGCAGTGCGCGATGTATGATGGGCGTGGCCTTATCCTGCCCGGGAGATATTCCGGAGAGCATCTTCAGCTGATCCAGAAGGTTCAGACTCTCCTTGCCGTAGGGCCGGTAGAGGATGACGTCCCCTGGCTTATTGAAGGCGTAATATCCTGTCTTTTCTGCCACATCCCAGGGGACCACGTCGGTGCGTGAGGCACCCTGTACTATTATTATGTCTCCGATGTTCAGGTTCGGCACCATGCTTCCCGACTCCACCGCTACCATGGGCGTCCACAGGCCCAAAGCGAGCTGAGAGAGGAGGGATATGGCTCCCACCACCACGATCACGAATATTATGTCCTTGACAAAACCAGGGATGGGCAAATCGTCAAACCGTTCTCCGATCTTCATCAGCCATCTTTATCAGTTGGTACGTTCTTATACTCCTTTCGATGCTGGAGATGTCGCGGACTGGCCTTCGCGAGAGTCTTGATATTGGTCGAGACATAGTGCAGAGATTTGCAGAGCAGGGCTATCAGCTGGAGCCGGAGGCTCTGGAGATCATCTGCAGCTATCATGGCGCCAGGGACGACTTGATCCGGCGCATCATCGGCAGCACGGATCGATCCGTGGCTGTAATCCAGATGTCTCAGGTCTCTTGTCTCATTGAACCAGGCGGATCTGGAAGGAACCATTTTCCAGAGGGAATCGTCTCTCCTTCCTTCCATCCCATGCCTTTGCCATCAATTCCCTCCACGGCAACCGAATTGAAATGCGACATAACCGGCCGGTCCACGTGTGTTGGGGATTATGAGGACTTCGTGCGGTACTTTCGCGACAGGTATGCCAAGATCAGGGAGATTCTCTCTCGCAGGATGAACGCCCGGCCCATCGAATCCTTGGGTAAGAGCTCATCCGGCCGAGAGGTCTCTCTCATCGGCATGGTCATGGACATTCGAACTACGGCCAAGGGCAATCGCGTGATTGAGCTGGAAGACCCTACGGGCTTGATACTGGCCGTCATACAAAAGGACGCGGAGATCTATGAGCAGTCGCGCTTCGTATTGCCGGATGAAGTAATAGGCGTTACGGGCATCTCAGACGGCAACGGAAGGCTCTTCGTTCGGTCTCTGCTCTGGCCAGATATGCCGAACTCGACCCAGGCGCTGGAGAAGGGAAGCGGATGCGCTCTTCTCCTCTCTGATCTCCATGTGGGAAGCAAATACTTCATGGATGATGCCTGGCAGAGGTTCGTCCTCTGGCTCAACGGCGAGGTCGATGATCCCTCGGGCCTGGCGTCACAGGTCAAATATATGGTGATCGCGGGAGATGTGGTGGATGGCATCGGCATCTACCCTGGCCAGGAAAGTGACCTGGCAATAAAGGACATTTACGCCCAATATGAAGCAGCAGCTTTGTGCCTCAACGCCATTCGCAAGGGTATCACCGTTATCATTGCTCCTGGCAACCACGATATCGTGCGCCAGGCAGAGCCTCAGCCCGCTCTGCCTGAAGAGGTGCAGAAGTATTTCCGAGGTGATAGACTCTTCGTAGGGAACCCGGCTTGGATTAGCTTGGGAGGGATATCCGTTTTGATCTACCACGGTCGGAGCATAGACGATCTCGTCTTGAGACTGCCCGGTATCTCCTACGCTGCGCCAGAGAAGGCCATGGTGGAGATGCTAAAGCGGCGGCATCTCTCGCCCATTTACGGCAGCCGCGTGTCCATCGCTCCCGAGCACGAGGATCATTATGTCATCTCTCGCCCGCCGGCGATCCTGCACTGTGGCCATGTCCACACCGTAGGCATAGCCAGATACAAAGGTGTGGTAGTCATAAACAGCGGCACTTGGCAATCTCAGACCGATTTCCAGAAGAAGATGAACGTCCAGCCTCAGCCGGCGGTGGTTCCCATCATCGATCTTGCTACCATGAAGGTGAGGAAGCTGATCTTCGCATAGAACATATGGAAATGATCGGGATTTCAGCTATCTAGCCGCCAAACAGTATCGTTTTTATTTTAGTGTATATATTTGATATAATATTAGTGTCAGATTAACTTTCTATGCTGGTATGAGTGCATTTTGGCCTCTATTTTTCTGCAGAATAGACGCCTCACCATTGTGGTTTCGCTCCTATATAGGTATCTTTTTATGCTTTCTATCGGGGTATAATAGGTAAGATCGCAGAATATGATATCGTAAATTGACGTTTTCTATCCATCACGTCTCATAACTGGCCTGGTATGTCTTACCAAAAAATATAAGTATGATTAATGAAAACAAGATGTAATAATATGGAATGTATGGGGTGAGACTATCGAAAAAATAGGAGTATTATTGGTTCTGGCCATAGCCATCCTCTCGGTTTCAGCTATGGCTCAGCAGGCCATGGTCGGTGAAGGTGGAACAGACATTCTAGGGGACGGGATCTTTGAGACTGACGACGGGGCATTCCAGTTCCCGGTTCTTGCTGATACCAACTTCGACTCGGTGCAGGTTGGAGATGATAAGGCTACCTCCTTTGGGATGGGTGACGGCTTTCCCTTTGGATTCCGCAATGGCCCTGCCCGCGCTCAGAACAACCTAGAGATCAAGAAGAACCAGGATTCTGGTACCTGTGAGCCCTGCGATGTGGACGAATATGATGAAAATGTCAGCCCAATATGCGATGATTACTGCCTAAAGGTAAACCTTGAGCAGATCAAGGTGGGCAATAGACAGGCCTTGGCCATCGGCTCCGCATCGGCGACCAATAACATCAAAATTGTAACCAATCAGGTCTAAAGAGATAATGCCATCCCGGCCCAGGAGCGGCATCGATTTTTTTTGTCTCGATGTCGGCTGTTGGGCAATCCTCTCTTTCTTGGCAGTAGCCTAACGCATCAATTGAAACATATCTTTGGCTTCTCTTTTGCTGTGGCATTCTTCTCTTCGCTCAGATAATGGAGAGTATCGGAGAGTATCGGCTTTATGCCCATCGGCGTAAACAATATGGTTTTTATTTTACAGTACTAAGTAAATATAATACTATGATAAAAAATTTTGTGCCCTTCACAGAAAGAGAGAAATATAATTTGGATTGGGTGAGGGTATGATATTGGAGAGACATCCTTTGCTTATCATAGGATAATCCATCCATGCTTATCTATGTATTGGTATTCTGATATTATATCCGCATTGATTGAGGCCGACTTGAAGAGATATTACCGGAGTTATGAGATGCATCCAGATGCAAAATCTAATATGTCTTACCAAAAAATATAAGTATTATTAATACCAACAAAAGACTATATTAAAGGATGTATGGGGTGAGACTATCGAAAAAATAGGAGTATTATTGGTTCTGGCCATAGCTATCCTCCTGGCTCCAGTCATGGCTACGGATGCATATGGCGGCGACGGAGTAGACATCTTGGGTGACGGGATCTTCGAGACCGATGGGAGCGCGTTTACCTTCCCTGTGGACTTAACGGATACCAACTACGACTCGGTGCAAGTGGGAGACGATAAGGCTACCGCCTTTGGAACGGACAGTGGCTTTCCCTTTGGATTCCGCAATGGCCCTGCCAATGCTCAGAACAACCTAGAGATCAAGAAGAACCAGGATTCTGGTATCTGTTCGCCCTGCGTGGACTATTGCACGGACTCCTGCCTCAACCTTAACATTGAGCAGATCAAGGTTGGCGACAGGGAGGCTCTCGCGTTCGGATTCGCATCAGCCGTCAACAACGTCAAGATAGTGACCAATCAGGCAGATTCAGAAGCCTCGCTTGAATAAATTCACATGAAGGAGCTCTCGAAACCCGCTGGCTTGGTGCTGGTGGGAATTCTCTTTATTCTCGTTTACTCAGGTTCCTCAGTGGGCCAGCCGTATTTGGATGGTTTAGAACAGCGAACTGATCTCAAAGATTCGAATTACGATCTCCTTCATCATCAAAAGAATTCCGATTTAGGAAAGCTCAAGCTCTCTGGCAATACCGTCTATTTTCCTTGGGCCTCGCGACATGTTCCGGGCATAAGCCCTCCCCGTTTTGCTTCCAGGCCCTCTCTCTCGCCAATGAATGAAAAGATCCTCCTGGATAGCTCAGATTCAGAGGCGAGAGTACAGGATCTGTTCGCGATAAATGCCGCAAAACAGAGGGATCTGATCTACAAGGATTCACAGAATAGAGGTCCTGGAGATCAAAGCTTAGCCAACTCTCTGGACATATCGGTGAAGGGCGGCGGTAATAATGCCGGAGATGAACAGCATGAGGTGATAAGTGGCGGAAATTACCTGAATGTGGAGGTCAGCGGCATAATCGTCAACGCCATAAATACTGTGGAAGGGGGAAGTGCTGTGGCCACTTCCAATATAGTCATAGAGCCAGTACAGACCATCGTTTATGCTCCGGAGGTGGAAGCGAAACTGAGATAAAGAATATGTGGCTGTTAGAAGCCCATTGCCCTCTTCTGTGGTACTTTTTTCCATCATCTTTCCTTTTCCCAGGCCTCGGATCCCTTGCCTTCTGCCAAAATCCAATGGGCGTAGGCCCAATCCATCCGCATTTTGAACTTCTCTCAGTATTGATTTAATAATATTATGTTAATAGAGCTGCTCTATCCTTCAATTTTCGATATCTGTTGTAGGTTTCCTATTATTACTCTCACATACCAAATGCAAAATTTTCTGATTAGAATATTTCTATAATTCTATCTTTCTCCGGTAACAAGCACCAAAACGTATAAATATAATTGGGTGTTAGTTAAGCTTAACCTAAAAAGATTTACGGGGTGAGACTATCAAAAGAGTAGCAATATTCTTTGTGCTGGCTATGGCTGTGGCAGCGTTCGCGGCTCCGGCTATGGCACACAGCGCAATGGTCGGAAGCGACGGTGTAGATATACTTGGTCAAGGAATTTTCGAGACCGAGGGCAGCGCCTTCAAGTTCCCTGGTGGTACCGATACCAACTACGACTCAATTGATGTTGGAAATGATTTTGCACAGGCTATCGGCGCTTTCGCTTGGGGGACTCCAGGCGGATGGGCTGTAAATAGAGGCGGAGTATCGGCCACAAATGAATTGGAGATCAAGAAAAACCAGGATTCAGGCGATTGTGCCTGCTGCCAGGCACTTGACTCCTCTTGTCCATGCCAGGACTGCTGCACCAAATATAATGTGGAGCAGATCAAAGTTGGCAACAGGAATGCTCAGGCCATCGGCGCTGGTGCAGGTCCGGGATTTTGGGCTTGGGCCAATAACCGCGGCGGAGTGTCTGCCAGTAACACTGTAAAGATCGTGACCAACCAGCAGTAACACTGTGTCTTAAAGATCTAACGGGTTGAACATGGATAAAATGTTTGGACCCACCGGCGCAATGCTGGTGGGAACCGCTTTTCTTTGCTTTATTTTGGTGCTTGGTGTATCGGCATCAGAGCCGCAATCAAATCTATATGATTCGCTTGGCAATATCCAGGAGCATCATTTCGACATCAGGCATCACAAATCAGATTCCGAGACGGGACAGCTCAGGCTTGCGGGCAATACGATCTGCTTCCCCTGGGCATCGCGGAATATTCCAAGTTTGGAGCCCCATCGTGCAGAAGTCATGCCTCGCTTTCCTCCAACAAGAGATGAGATCATTATGAATGGGTCTCAATCGGAAGAACGGGTGCAGGATCTGAAGGCGATTAATGCTGTTAAGCAGAGGGATATAGTCTATGACCAGTCTCAGAATGGAGATCCGGATTCGCAGGGCTTGGTCAATTCTATGGGGGTAAGGGTAACCGGTAATGGACAGAGCAAAAGAGAATGGTCCGGAGAAGGTCTGGGGGATAATAGCCTCGAAGAATTTGTGGATAATGCAATTAATTCTCGCATGAAAGATAATAAAGTTGATGGCAAAGTGACCGAAGGATCTCCAGGGCAAAAGCGCCTGGGCAATTATATGAATATCGATGTGAGCGGCGTTTCCGTCAGTGCCATAAACACCCAAGAAGGGGGAAGCGCAGTGGCGACTTCCAATATCATCATTAAGCCAGTTCAGGTCATCGTCTGTCCTTCTGAGGCCGAAGAAAAGCTCAAATGAGACGCGAGGAGGCTTGTGGTCCCTGATCTGACACCAGGCATAATTTAATCTGCGAAACTCCAGGCACCCTTAGCAGTAAGGGCCCAGAGGATCATCATGGCCAGAGCCAGGGCCATCATGAGAAGCGCTGTTTTGGGGTCGGACCCCACGACGATGGGAATGGGTCCGAGCATGACCACGCCACCGCCTCTCATCTTCGCGTGCTTCTCTTCTTCTCCAGAGTTCGGAAAATAGCGATTCTTCTCATTTCTTTGGGGCCAAAGCAGCAGCAAAAGCCCCAGGAAGATCAGCATCATACCCATCAGCAGGGTCAGCATCATGCCCGCCTCCAGAAGAGCAGAAAGGAGAGGATCATGAGGGCGACGGCCAGGAGCATAGCGGCAGCAGCTGTTCCGGGATTGGAGCCGAAGACTATGGGGATGGGGCCGATCAGGATAACTCCCCCGTAGTTGGCATTGCCCTGCCAGGCCGCCTGCATAAATGATATCATTATCAGGAGGAATCCTGCCGCTACCAGTAGCCATCCCCATTCCCGGCTCATGAATGCTTAATTGCCATCACAAACTATAAGGGCATTTTGTGCCATCCTTTTGGTGATATGACCATCCAGAGACCGAGAGGTACCAGGGACTTTCTTCCCGCTGAGGCCTGGCGCAGGGGCAGAGCCAGGAAGGCCATGCAAAATGTGCTGGAGCGCTGGGGATACCAGGAGATAGCCACTCCTACTTTCGAGCACCTCGAGCTCTTCACCTTGAAGTCTGGCGAATCCGTCTTAGAAGAGATCTACAGCTTCAAGGACAAGGGGGGGCGCGATCTGGCCCTGCGCCCGGAGCTGACGGCGCCGGTGATGCGCATGTACGTCTCCGAGCTGCAGAACTCTCCCAAACCGCAGAGGCTCTACTACTTTGGCAGCTGCTTCCGCTATGAGCGGCCCCAGAAGGGGCGCTTCCGGGAGTTCTGGCAGCTGGGGGCAGAGCTGATCGGCGGGGCCAAACCGGACTCGGAGGCGGAGGTCATCGCCCTAGCGGACCAGATGCTAAAGAGTGTGAATGTGAAGGGAGACCTTCACGTCGGCTATCTTGGGCTGGTCAGGTCCCTTTTGGGCAAGATCGGGGCTGAGCATCGGTCCGCGCTCATGAGGATGATTGACAAAAAAGAGCGCGAGGCTCTGAAGGAGTACCTGGAAGAAATAGACGCCAGCCATCTCGGCCTGCTGGAGCTGATCGACCTGAAAGGCAAGAATGCTCTGGATAAGGCGGCGGAGATCTCCCGAGACGTGGAGGCCAGGGAGGCATCATTGGCTTCGTCAGCCGGGGAGCAGGCGGCATCGCCCGCAGCAGGGCGGGTTTCGGCCCGCACAGGTCGTGCGGTAACTGCAGAGCTGAGGATGGACGAGTTTCGGGAGACTGTGGAGCTGCTGGATGCCTACGGAGTAGAATTCACCATCGACTTCGAGATCGTGCGGGGCCTGGAGTACTACTCGGGCACAGTCTTCGAGATTTACGCAGAAGGGTTGGGTGCGCAAAAGCAGGTTTGTGGAGGAGGAACCTATGAGCTGGCCAGCCTCTTTGGCGGCAAGGAGACTTCGTCTACAGGCTTCGGCCTGGGGTTCGATAGGATCATGGAGATTGCAGAGGTCAATGAGAGGCGAAATTCTCCGATCTTTCTGGCCTACACGCCCGACGTCAAGATCGAGGCAGTGAAGATGGCAAAGACGCTGCGCCAGGAGGTGCCCGTCGTCCTGGACGTCATGGGTCGCGGGCTGGGGGGACAGCTCAAGGCTGCGAGCAGCGCCGGTGCACAGTTCGCAATAATTGTTGGCAGAAATGAACTGGATTCGGGAAAGCTCACATTGCGCGACATGTTGAAAGGATCGCAGGAGAGCCTGACGGTGGCGGAGATCGAGGAGACGCTGAAAGAACGGCTCTCGTGCTTATGAACTGGTTGTGTGGCCTCTTCGCGAAGATCTTCTTAATCATGGTGGAGCTCTAGGCGGAGGTGGCGGATACGATTATCAGCACGAGAAAGGCCACGGTTACCATGCAGAGGAGGATCAGGTCTATGTATTTATTTTTCAGCGTGCAATCCAGAACCCCCTTCATTGCCCGTTGATCCTCATATTCCGCCATGGACACACCAGCATGATTTTTCGTTAAGTTTATTGTGCATTCATAATTTAAGTAAGTTTTCCTTGAAGATTCTTATCTGAAACGCCAAAGTTTGCGTAAAAATTGAATAATGATTTGCAAATTCCTTAAATCATATTATCAAAATAGATATTTTCCACGTCTTTTCCTCAGGAACTCCCCTTTCCTCTCAGGCGTTCTGCAAAAATGTCGTTGAAGGCCTGAATTCCAGGTTCATGCAGAGATTCACCAGGAGAATATGTAACGGCGATCCTTTCTGCGAGAGCGTGATTGAGGTGAAAAGATAATGACTGCGCGAGTTTGCCTTCGGTCCTTATGGATTTCTCCCATGACTGTGGCCTAAATTCATAGACTCAACGGGCTTGAAGCTCATCTCTCATTTCAGCGATGGCTTTCTTCAGCTTCGGTACGTCTCTCTCCACAACGTCCCAGGTCAGCTTGAGATCCACACCGAAATATTGGTGAATGAGGTAATCCCTCATTCCTGCAACTCTCCTCCAGGGGATTTCAGTATGATTGGCTTGAAGCTCATCTGGCATGTTCTTCACCGCCTCGCCGATAATCTCCAGTCTTCGGATAACTTTATCCTGGAGATCAACGGATTCGAGGAAGTCGTCTTTCGTTTGGCCTTGCGTGTACTTCTCGATCAGGTCGATGCTCTGGGATATGTGGTCCAGAAACACCTTTGCGTCTTTCTTCAAAGTATGGCCACCTGCTCTTTTAGGATTCTTTCCTTCAGCAACGGATGCAGCGAGTCGTAGGTTAGGACGTCGAACTTGCGATGGAAGTTGTCCTCAAGATCGAGCTTCAGCCCCACCAGGTCCAGCAGGCTCTTTCTGCCCTCGAACTCCACCAAGAGATCCACATCACTATCTTCGCTGGCCTCGCCGCGCGCCACGGAGCCGAAGAGCGCGGCTCTTTTGACCTGATGCTTTCGAAGGATGCTGATGATCTTGGAACTGATCTCCTGGATGTCGTTCATCATTTCAGTCTCGTGATTGAGAGAAGTTCTCTTTGAGGAATTTTAAAGATGATTTAAGTTCGATTACCTCCAGCGGGCAATCAGGCCAATCATGCTCCCAACAAATAATAACATCACATAGTTCTGGGTCATGTCCGTGCAGCTTGAAGGAGCTAGACCTGAATTCAAACTCAATGCGTACCCTTTCCCATTTATCTTGCTTCTTATCAATTCGGCGCTTAGCGTCGCAATCTGGATAGTCGGGCCTTATAGATTCAACTACGAAACCAAGATCATTACAAACCATGCCAAAGAGAAATACGACACCTATCTCATTGAGTGGAGCATGCTGCAAACCTCGAAAGTTTAAAAATGATCCGTAGGTGGTTCCACCAATACTTTGTAACCGTTGAAATTCAGATGACGTTTGCTCTTCTGGTTCTGTACTTGTAACAAACTTGCTGTTTGATTCCAAGGGTAACTCCTCAATGAATGGAAACTCAATTTCCTTAAACTCAAGCCATCTGCGGAATGCGCGCAATATATCCTGCCATTTTCCAAAATGCTTTTTATAAGTATCTATACTATATTTAGATAACTTATCAAATTTTGTTCTAGTGCATATGCAGCCGCAACTCAGGAAAACGCGACGCATCTCTTCAAATAAATTCTCTTCCTCAACGGGCACATTTTGGTAATTTGCCTCTAATCCCGCTTCTTCACAAGCTTCACGCCAACCCGCGAACATTTGATATATTTGCCATTGAGAGATTCCGGTCTCAGAAGAGAACACAGAACGAGTAAGTTTATTTACGTTCTTCTCACCAGCAACACGCTGAATTTCCTTGATAATTGTGTCTCGGTTGATCGACATGTATCGGGCCATCGATATCGATGAGAAACCTGCCGAAAGACTTTGCGGATTCCTCGCTTTGATCTAAAGATAAAAAGATGTGGATTACAGCAGCCCCATGTTCTCCAGCTGCTGGCGCACGATGCGCACGCCCTCTTCGCACTCTTCAGGAGACTTGCCCCCCGTGACCACCAATTTGCCGGAGCTGAATATCAATACTACTACCTTGGGCTGCTTGATCCTGTAGACCAGGCCGGGAAACTGCTCTGGCTCGTACTCAATGTTCTCCAGCCCAAGGCCTAGGGCGATGGCGTTTAGATTCAAATCGGTCTTCAGGTCTGCGGAAGCCACAATGTTCTGAACGTGGATCTCGGGCTCTAAGTCGATTTTCTCGAAGCCGATGGATTTGAGCGTCTTGGCCATGTTGGTGATGACCGTGCGAACGTCCTCAACGTTCTTGGCTCCGGTGCATACCACCTTTCCCGAGGTGAAGATCAGAAAAGCAGCTCTGGGGGCCTTAACCCTGTAGACGAGGCCGGGAAACTTCTCTTTGTTGTATTCCGCGCCCTCCAGCTCGGCCTCGATCTTGTGCAGGTCGAACTCCTCTGCCAGCTTGGTAGATGCCACCACGTTCTCAATATTTATTGTGGACTCCATACGCAAGTATCTCCAAAATACCTTTATAAACTGGGGGTATATAAACGTGAGTATTTAAAATTTATAAACGACTTATAAACAGCTTATATATGGTTTATAAGTTGGCCGGAAGACGCCCTTATCGCGAATAGATAAACTGTAAAAAAAATAAAATCCAAAGAAAACATAAAAAGCCGCCGATGGGATTCGAACCCATGAACTGCTGATCTTTCGGATCACCTTACGAATCAGCCGCTTTAACCGGGCTAAGCCACGGCGGCCTGATAATAGCCTCTTAGCTCATATCCAGTGCGAATTTAAGATTTGCGATCCAGACACAATGCTGGCTTCATCTCCACCTTCTGCTTTTCGATCTCCTCCGCCAGCTGGGGCAAGAAGATTCCTATATCCGTCACGAGGCCGATGGCCTGAGCCGATCCCCGGTCCATGAGCTTGGTCACTGTAGCGGGGTTGATATCCACGCAGATGGTCTTGACAAAGGATGGCAGCAGGTTTCCTACAGCGATGGAGTGCAGCATGGTCCCAAGCATTATGGTCATATCCACGCCCCGCAGCGCCTGGTCCATGGCATCCTTGGCTTTCGAAGTGTCAGTGATCACCTCGGGCAAGGGCCCATCATCGCGAATGGAGCCTGCCAGGATGAAAGGGACTCCTCTCTTCACAGCCTCGTACATGATCCCGCCCTGCAGCTTGCCTTCCGCTATGGCATTGTGGATGGAGCCGCTGGCCATGATCTCGCTGATGGCGTAGAGATGGTTTCTATGGCCGCCGGAGATGGCATTGCCCGCGCAGTTCATGCCCAGGCTGGTGCCGAAGAGCTGGCGCTCGATGTCGTGCACCGCCACGGCATTTCCTGCCAGCAGCACATCCACATATCCCTCCCGGATGAGCTGGGCCAGGGAGGGCGCAGCGCCGGTGTGAACCACGGCCGGCCCGCAGACCACGGCAATCTTGCCGCCGGCGCGTTTGGTGCGGATGATCTCCTGGGCCAGCTGCCGTACAAGCTCTCCGCTGGGCCGCTCTGAGGAGACCTCGTTGGACATGAATCCGAAGAAGGTCTTCTCCCTGGGCCGCTCAGGCAAAACGACCTTTACGCCAGAGGTTCCAATCACCACCCTGTCGCCTTTCTTGATGTGCCCTATGGGTGTGCATATCGCGTGACCGTCTTCGAGGACAATGAGACAGTCCATGTGGTTATGCTCCACCTCCACCCAGGAGCCCTGGTAGCGCACATAGGTAGGATGATTGGTGGTGGAATAAAATCCCCTGGGCACGACCATGTCGCTTGGGGCTATGCCCGTCCGGATATCGTCCATCTCCACCAGTCGCGCTCCCAAGGCATGCAGCTCCAGCAGTATCCTGTCCAGATGAGCGGCATCCTCGCCATTGACTGTGATCTGCACGTAGCTGGTGTCGTTCTTCTTCTGGCCTATCCGAAAGTTCTTGATCTCGAACTCGCCGCCCATGTCCATGATCTTGTCCAGGACCCTTGTCAGCATCTGCGAGTCAATGAGATGGCCCTCCATCTCGATATCAGCTATCTCGCTCATAAGCCGGCCTTCACCACATCTCCCCTTCCAGGAGCGCCTGGGTTTTATCGTTTGTGCTCATGATCAGCTTGGTGATTCTGATCAAATAGCCGTCGTCATCGGGTTCCGGCTGGTCGAAGATGGCCCGCATGCCGCTCCTATGCAGGTGGTATTCGAACTCTTTGGCCGTCTGCAGGCTTTTCACCCGGATCTGCACCTTCTGTACGATATTTTCTCCGCTGCTCTTCCTCTGGATGGTATCCACTAAAGGCAGAAGAATGCTCTCTCCCAGCCGCAGAGCCCTGGCTTTGCGCTCTTCTTCGGACTCATTCCACTCCACAGACTGGAAGCCCTCTCGAACTGCCCGAGATACAAAGAAGTCCAGAGCATAGTCATTGTAGTACCGGAAGGCCACCGCCAGGTCGCCGCAATTGCTCTCTGAGCTGGTGTACTTCAGCGGAGGCACCTTGTTTTCTGGGTCCTTCATCACCACGCCCTCTCGCCCCCGACGGCCGAGCTTTCTTACGATGTGCTCGATCCTCTCCGGAGCGCTCTCCTTCCTGAACTCCCCCAAGAGGGCTGTGGCCTTCAGGCTGTAATCCCTGGCGAACTCGTGGGTCTTGTAGACGCCCAGAGTGCTCTTGCCGTTCTTCCGGGAGAGGTCGAATAAATAGAAGTCCATGGTCTCCGTTGGATAGATATCCTTGGGGACGTAGGGGTTCTCCGGCCCCACCATCTCTCCGCAAAGGACAACTCCTGGATGCTCTTCGAAGATCTCCTCCGCCAGGAGCCGCCGTGCCACCTCCGTCGAGTAAGGACAGATAAATCCGCCTCGCGTCAAGGCCACCGTCTCGCCATCAACGGACGTCACGCGTACGTTGTGTCCGTTCATCTTCTCCTCTACGGCCACAACGTCGGAAAAATGTTTTTTTATTGCCGGGGCGAGCATCAGGGCGCGGCGGATCTTCGGATAGCCAAAGACGATCTCGCCGTTTTCGAATACGACTGTCCCTGCCTCGATTCCCGAGGTTGTCTTCTCAAACCTCAGGAGTCGAGGCTCGGGCCAGCTCGATCTCTTGACTGCGGTCCCTTGCAGGCCTTCCAGCCTTTCCTTGGTTATTCCTAGTTTTTCTGATATCCTCTCCAGATTCATCTGGTCCTCACCAGATAATCGAGGAGAGACCTCCTGGTGATCATCCCCACCACCTCTTCCTTGCGGTTGAGAACGGGCAGGCCGCCTCTGTTCTCGGTGAGGATTATCTTCTTCACATCTTCCAGGGGGGTATCGGTGTAGACGTACAACACGTCGTGGGTCATCACGTCTGAGACCAGGAGGTTGTAGATGCGGGCGTATTGCTTGCTTGCGGTGTTGTTCAGATCCCGGAAGGCTCGTAAGGATTTGGCCACGTCCCTCTCGGTGATTATGCCCACCAGCCGGCCTGCCTCCACCACGGGCAGCCGGCCCACGTTTCTGTCCAGCATCATCCTCCGGGCGTGGACCAGCCGGTCGTTGGGATTTGCGGTCAGAGGGAATCTCATGGCATCGCTGGCCTGGCCGCTCAGGTTCACTGCCGCCAGAATGTCTCTTGGCCGAACCCAGCCCAGGATTTTATCGCTATCCACCGCCACCAGCACCGAGGTCTTCTGCAGGAGGACCATGGCATCGTCCACGCTCATATCCGGCAAGACCTTGATTACAGCGTCCTGGGTGGCAGCCGCTACATGCAGAGAAGAGGCGGGCATGCCCAGGCTCTTTCTGGTGCCAAGCACGCGGGCGATCTGTCTTGTGGTTATTATGCCGCCCATCTTGTCCTTGTTGGTTACCAAAAGCCTGCGCATGCCGTTCTTCTCCATCAGATCCAGCGCGTGGCCGATCCTCTCGGATTTGTCAATGGTAACGGGCTCGGTCATGATATCCTTTACCTGCATTACTTTTGCCTCCCTATCTCGGCGATGATCTCATCGGCAGAGAAGTAGCCCACCACGTCGTTCTTCTCCATGACAGGCATGCCGATGATGCCCTTCAGGGCGAGCGTCTTCGCAGCCTCCACTGCCTTCGTCTCCGGGCTTATGGTTATGAGGGGTGAGGTCATGATGTCCTCGGCCACGAAGGGCATCTGCCTCACGTACCTGTACTGCTTCCTCCCGGCAGTGCTCTCTTTCCTGGTCATTTTTATGTTCTTGGTCTCCATCTCGTCCTTCGGCCCCATGATCTCGGAGAATGTGAGGCCGGAGCGGGTGATGATGCCTACGAGAGTGGTATTATCCTCATAGACCAGGGCACGGCTGGTGCCCTGCACATTCATCTCATCCAGGACATGGCCGATGGTGTGATGGCGGTGAACCTTCAAGACGTTCTTGGTCATCAGGTCGCCGACTGTGGCTTTGACGTCCTGATCGGCGAAGTACCTCAACATGTCCCGGGAGGTGATCATGCCTAAGATCTCGCCCTCTCGCTCCACAGGCAAGCCGCTGATGTCGTTCTCCAGCATCAGTTCCGCTGCCTGGGGCATGGTGGCATCCGGGAATATAGTGATGGGCTTCTCGGTCATCACCACCTGTATGGGAACCTTGTCTATGGGTCGTCTGCGCCACTCCGGAGCGGCCTGATTGAGCCGGTTGGTGATGTCATACTTGGTGACGATGCCCACCAGCTTGCCATTATCTAAGACGGGCAGCCTGCCGATGCCGTACTTGAACATAAGGTTCCTGGCTCTTTGAATGGGCTCGTTTCGCTCGATGACGTATACGGGAGCGCTCATGTACTCTTTGACTTTCTTCATGATCATGATAGTATTCCCCTGTTCTCGGCTAACGCCCTCACGTAGTCTCTCTCCGTGAGAATTCCGGCCAGCAATCCCTTGTCCATGACCGGCAGGGACCCGATGTCTCCATCCATCATCCTTCTGGCCGCTGCCCCCAGGTCAGCCCTCTTCTCCGTGACCACCAGGCCTCTCTTGATCAAGCTCTTGATGGGCTGATTCATGACCTCCCCAATGTCGCCTGTAACGACTTTTTCGAAGGCATCGCCACTGCCCAGATACTTCATGATATCCGAGGCTGTGACCATGCCCATGAGAACTCCGTCCTGCACCACGGGCATGCGCCGGAAGCCCTTCTGGATGATCATCCTGGTCATCTTCTCGATGGTGGTTTGGGCTGGAGCAGTCACCACATTGGAGCTCATGAAGGACTCCACAGAGAGGCCGGTCTCCAGGCCGCTGCAAAAGCGTACGAAATCCTCTTCGGTTATTATGGCCTTGATCCGGGTCTCCCCATCCACTATGGGCAGGCCGCCCACGTTCTTCTCGTACATCAGCCTGAGGACGTCGTTTAGGGAGGAGTTGTCGCTGGCGTAGGTGAGCTTGGTGCTCATGATCTCTCTGATATCGGCATTTATGGCCGTGAAGATGTTGCCGCCGTACTTCTCTCGCAGGAGGTTGTGCCGGAGTCCGCCGCCCAGGAAGTCCACGATGTCTACGGATGTCACAAAGCCGATCAGCCTCTTCGTGCCTGCATCGGCTATGGGAAGCCTGGAGAAGCCATAGAAGGTCATGGTCTTTATGGCTCCCATAATGGTTGTAGTGGGCGGAACTGTGACCACATCCGGCGAAGCCGCACTCAAGGCCTCGCCCATGCGCTTGGCGTGCCTGGAGTCGAATTGGAGCGGTCCTCTCTCCCCGGAACCGGGAGATAGGGGCATTCTTTCGTTCCTTTGCGGTATCCTTGTTACATCCTTTCCACTTGTTAGCCCTTTGCTCATCTTCCCTCACCCCAGGTAGCTTTTGATCAGATCGTCTCTATCCACTATTCCCACGAGCTTTCCCTCGTTCACCACGGATATCCTGCCCACTTCGTGCTTGAGCATCAGCTCGATGGCCTTTGTAAGGCTGGCCTCTGGCTCTAAGCTGTACAGCGGCGTGCTCATCAGCTTCTCCACGTGCATATGCGTGGAATCGACGGGCCTGGTATCGCTCTCCTTGCTGATCCTGGCCCAGCCTCTCTTCAGGATATCGAACCTGGTGATCATCCCTATGGGCTTGTCGTCTCTAACCACGGGCAAACCGGTGAAGTCCTCCTCCACCATCTTGTCCCAGACCTTAGTTAAGGGATCGTCCGGCTTGGCGACTACAACTTTGGTGCTCATGATCTCGCCGATCTGCTTGTCCGGAATCTTGGCAAGATCGATGTGCTTGAATACATCCAGGAGGGTCACGACGCCTTTCAGTACAGGGTTCTCCATGGACTCGACCACCGGCAGCAATGGACTCTTCTCCTTGAGCATGAGGCGGGCGGCTTCGAGCATCTCCATCTGCCCCGTCACCAATGGAACCTGCACCGTGAAGCCGGCCACAGTTACATTCGACTTGGTCGACGTCACCCTCAACATATCCTGAGTGGTGACAATCCCCAGCACATGCCCTTTATTGCTCACGACCGGCAATCCGCGCACGTGGTTATCCCTGATCAATTGACGCGCTTTTGTCAGAAAAGTGGAATCCTCTACGTAAAGAGGATCTCTGGACAAAATATCTTCTACCAACATAGCATCTCCCTGCTGTCCAGCAATAAATCTACCTGTTTCCGTCCCTGCAACTCCAGCAGAGCAACTCGCCGTTTATGCTTTCTAAGGAATCCGAGAGCTGGCCACAAACTTCACAAATTCCGCGCACCACCCTCCTAGGCTGCTCGAAGTGAATGCCCTCCCGGTGCATCTCCAGGAGATCGCTTAGGATCTCATTCATGCCCAGTGATGACCCAGAGACCAAATCTGTATCCGTAATTATTCCCACGAGCTTTCCGTTGGATATCACGGGGAGCCGCTTTACCCCCGACTGGAGCATCAGAGCCGCGGCATCGCGTAGGCTAGCATCAGGTTCGATAGCGACTACCGGAGAGCTCATGATCTCTCCTACCTTCACATTTCTAGGATCGACCGCCTGGGCTACGATCTTCTTGACCAGATCTCTCTCCGTCAGAATGCCCGTGGGCTTATTTCCGGATACTACTATCAGACAGCCCACATTGGCAGAGCCCATCCTTTTGGCAGCGCTCAAAATGTCCAGGTCGACATCAGCGGTGATCACCGGGCGGGTCATGATGTCCCGCACTGGAATCTCTGTCTCCATTGGCCTATACTCTCCGTGATAGCTCTATATCATTATCAGAGTGCTACAGATATAAAAGGCTACTGCGGCTTAATAAATTTTGATACGATTACTATTATTTTTCTCTTTATTCCCCAATATGCTTGAGAATATGTCCTATCTCTGCCAGGATAAGCTCCATACCCAGCCTGGCGGCGTTCGGCGAGCCGGGCAGACAGAAGACAGGCTTGCCATGATAAATTCCGGCCGCCGCCCTGGTGAGTATGGCCCTGGTTCCCACCTCCTCCAGGCTTCGCCAGCGGAAGATCTCACCGAAGCCAGGAAGCGTCTTTTCGAACAGCGGCTCGACGGCTTCCATGGTCAGATCCAGATGAGTAAGCCCTGTGCCTCCGCAGATGACCACAGCGTCGGCTTTGCTTCTCTTAACCGCTTCTCGGATGGGCTCGATGCCGTCCGGCATAAGCTGGTAGCGGGCTTCGTATCCTGCAGCCTTTATCTTCTCCAGGATCACCTCGCCGGATAGATCCTCTGCATCTTCCGGGCAGGCTGCAGGCCCGTATCTCTGAAAGCGGGAGGTGCTCGCGACAACTACATCAATGATCATGCTTTTCCCTTCTCGGATAAGAATAAAATTTTTCCCGTGCAATTGCTTTATTCCCTTGGAGATTTGAATAGAGAGATATGTCGCTCTTAGCAGTTGATGTGGGCGCAGGCACCCAGGACATCCTGCTTTCCCGGGAGGATGTGCCTTTGGAGGGCTTTTTTAAGATGGTGCTGCCCAGCCAGACGGTCCTGGTGGGAAACAGGATAAACCGGGCCAGACTGGCAGGAAGAGATGTGTTCCTGCATGGCCCGACCATGGGCGGCGGAGCCTCCACTGCCGCAGTGAGATGGCATCTGGCCGCCGGCTTGAAGGTCTACGCCACGCCATCGGCAGCAGCCACCATAAACGACAATCCGGAGCGCGTGGCTGCTTTGGGCGTCATCATTCAGGAGGATGCTCCCGCCTTCGCACAGACCATAAAGACTGGTGACATCGATGTAAACGCTTTGCTCCGGGCCTTCCAGATCTTCGACATTGCCCTTCCGGACGATATCGCTGTGGCTGTTCAGGATCATGGTTATTCCCCGCAAAGGTCAAATCGTCTGGTTCGATTCGAGCATCTGACCGAGGCCATTCGCTCCGGCGGGAACCTTGAGGCCTTCGCCTACCGGGAACCGCCCCAGGCCATGACCAGAATGCTTGCCGTCCGGGATTGCCTGGCAGAGGAAGGATTTCAGCCTCTCCTCATGGACACCGGCCCTGCGGCCATCTTTGGTGCCTCTCTGGACCCGCGCTGCCAAGAGCCTGCCCTCATCATCAACTTCGGCAACGGCCACACCGTGGCGGCCCTTCTGGACGCCGGCCGGATAACTGCCGTCTTCGAGCACCATACCTCCCAGCTACGCTCGGAAAGGCTGCGCACTTTCGCGGAAAAGCTGTGCGCCGGAACCTTGAAGAACTCCGAGGTCTTTGAAGATGGAGGCCATGGAGCTTATATTCATGAAGTGCCCGAAAAGATCATCTCTACCCTTGTCACCGGTCCACGCCGGGAGCAGTTCCTTCGGTCTGGGGCTCTGAAGGACGCAGTGGCGGCTTCACCCGGAGGGGATATGATGATCACGGGCTGCATCGGTCTGACATTGGCCTGGAGCCGGAAAGAGGATTTATGGAGATAGGCAGAGGCGCAGAAGCGGTCGTGACTCTAGAGAATGGCACCGTCAAGAAATGGAGGCTGCCCAAGAGCTATCGGCAGCCGGAGCTGGATTTGCGTATTCGCCAGGAGCCGGAAAGAGGATTTATGGAGATAGGCAGAGGCGCAGAAGCGGTCGTGACTCTAGAGAATGGCACCGTCAAGAAATGGAGGCTGCCCAAGAGCTATCGGCAGCCGGAGCTGGATTTGCGTATTCGCCAGGAGCGAACCCTAAGAGAGGCCCGCATCACCTCCGATGCCCGCAGGTGCGGTGTTCTTACACCCATAATCCGTGATATCTCCCGCTTCGAGCTGAAGATGGAGCATGTGCAAGGCAAGAAGCTGAAAGAGGTCATCGTTCCCGAACTCTCCGAGAAGGTGGGAGAGATGGTGGGCAGGCTGCACAAGGGCGGAATCATCCACGGGGATCTCACCACCTCGAATATGATTCTGCGGGAAGGCAAGATCTGCCTCATCGATTTCGGCCTGGCCTTTTACGAAAGCTCCCTGGAGGCGCAGGGAGTGGATGTGCATGTTTATTTTCAGACCATTGAAAGCACCCACGACCGCCCGGAGGAGCTGATCGAGGCCTTCCAGGCCGGATACGTCCGAACTTATCCTGAAGCAGAGGCGGTCCTAAAAAGGGTTAAGGAGATCAAGGCGCGGGGCAGATACCTCTGACTATTGTCTCATAACAACCACGTAAATCAGCAACCAGGTCCGGAAAGAGTGTCATCAGCAACTTTATCTATGATACGGTCGTTAGTTCAAATTTAATTCCAAGGTGATAAGCCAATGGCTGAAGATGATGTCGTGTTCGTCGGCAACAAACCTGTGATGAACTACGTGCTGGCAGTGGTCACTCAGTTCAACAGCGGCGCAAAGGATGTCAGGATAATGGCCCGGGGTCGAGCCATCTCCAGAGCGGTGGATGTGGCCGAGGTGTCCAGGTCCCGCTTTCTGCCGGATGTGACCGTGAAGGGCATCCAGATCTCCACCGAGACTCTCAACACTGATCGAGGAGAGACCAACGTCTCTGCGATTGAGATCACCATTGGGAAGTGAGCTTTTAGGTTGACCGTCTCCGTCGGTGTCATATCCTCCGGCCGGGGCGAGAACCTCCGCTACATCCTGAAGGCGGAGCGCTCGGGCTATCTGCCTGTTCAAGTGAAGATGGTCCTGGCCGACCAGCCAAAAGCAGGAGCTCTTCAGATCGCCCGTGAGTTCGACGTTCCTTGCCTTTACCTGGACCCGTCAGGCTTGAGTCGCGAGGAATACGACCGGCGGCTGATGCAGCACCTCGATGCTGCCGGCGTGGAGCTGGTAGTTCTCACGGGGTTCATGAGGATCCTCTCTGGGACCTTTGTGAAGCACTATCAGAATAGGATCCTGAATATTCATCCCGCCCTGTTGCCCTCCTTCCGGGGCAAGGATGCCTTCCAGCAGGCTCTGGATCACGGTGTGAAATGGACCGGTACTACTATTCATATCGTGGACGAGGACGTGGACCACGGCCCTATCATCTACCAGGTTCCCGTGCCTGTCCGGGAGAACGACACCCACGATAGCCTCAAAGCCAGGATTCAGAGGGCGGAGCAGAGGGCCTATCCTAAGGCGATCAAGATATTCCTGGAGGGATTTAGGTTGGAGAATTTATGGGCGCCCTGGAGGATCGATTACATTCTGAGCAAAAAGTCTCCCGGTTGCATATTCTGTGACAAGCCCCGTGAGGAAAAGGATGAGGAGAACCTGATTCTTTACCGGGGAAAGTATAACTTCATCATCATGAACGCCTTTCCCTACAACAACGGCCACCTGATGGTCGTGCCCTACCGGCATACTGCCTCCTTATCGGGCTGGCAGCCGGAGGAGCAGCAGGAGATGATGGAGCTGGCCGAGATGGGTGTTCAGCTGCTCCGCAAGACCATGAGACCGGACGGCTTCAACCTGGGGATGAACATGGGTCTAGTCGCCGGTGCCGGGGTGGCCGATCACATCCACCTGCATATCGTGCCGCGCTGGAATGGCGACACCAACTTCATGCTCGTGCTCTCGGACACGAGGGTGCTATCGGAGCATCTGCGGGCGACCTACGGGAAGCTGAAAGAGGCGCTTGCAGCGAAAGAGAGAAAGTAGGCAGTACCGCTGGAAAGCGGGCGGCAGGGCGGGCTTGCATGGCTTCGCTGGAATGGGCTGGGCCTGAGACTAGTCTTTTTTTAAGCCTTAATCCGTCTTTCTGGAGATCGCATCCTCGCGTCCGATGTCGTTAGATCCCTCTTTTCGAAGCTTGCGGTTCTTCTTCGATGGAGACCAGGGGCAATGAAGCCGGACTTGGGACCTGGGAACCAGGCCAAGAACTAGGGCAAGAAACTAGGTGTGTAGTCCCGAAAGTAGGTAGTCTACCTTCATTGAGTTGACCTTTCCTTCGTGGATCGCATGGATGGCACGACAGGAGTTGATTGTGTTCGATTGGCTCCCCATAAGTGCCATCTAGGCAGACGATGTCTTTTGCTGCGGTTTTCATGTTCAACAACTCATTATCGGTAGTCTACCGGCAAGTGTGCAATCGCTTTAAGGGCATCTCCAGCCTGTAGATGCATTCTTGGGCGTTGGCTGACCGGGAGTGGGATTATCTGCTCATAAGGCAAGGTCATCATGGCCACCGGGAAGTTCTATTCAAGACATGTCAATGTCTTCCATCCCGGCGGCCGCATGGGCATCACTATTCGCTTATCCCAAGCTCCTTGGCTTTGGCGAAAGCGGCGTTTGCTTTTTCATTCTGGCCTAAGGCTTGAAGAGCAACACCTTGGTTGTGCCAGGTTGCCGCATAGTTGGGGTCTAACCTGATCGCCTCGTCATAAGCTTTGACGGCATCAGAATAGTTTCCCTGGTGATAGAGAGCATTGCCTTTGTTGTACCAGCCTCCAGCATAGTTGGGACCTAACCTGATCGCCTCGTCATAAGCTTTGATGGCATCAGAATAGATGCCCTGGTGATAGAGAGCATTGCCTTTGCCAATCCAGGCCAAGGTAAGGTTCGGATTTAACCTGATCGCCTCGTCATAAGCTTTGACGGCATCAGAATAGTTACCCCGCGCATCGAGAACAGCACCTTTGGCGACCAAGGCCATGGTAGTAAGGTTCGGATCTAACCTGATCGCCTCATCAAAAGCTTTGACAGCGTCAGAATAGTTGCCCTGTTCACCGAGTGCAATGCCTTTCACGAGCCAGTCTTCGGCCGTTTGCTGTCCTACTACCGGCACGACGAATATTAAAAACGAAATAAAAAAGCAAACTAATAACTCTGTGCCTATCCTCACTTAATCTCACCTCGTCGATATAGCATTATAGTCAAAGACCAAAAGACCGAAACTCATAATCGAATGGTAAGATACATTGATTAGGCAAGTCCTTTGGTTCTTGACTATAAACATATTCATAGAAAAGGATTAGACGTATAAAACTTTTGATGATTCAGTGGAAAACGAAGCGAATATCGTAGCTGCACAATCCATCTGAAGAGCTTTTCGCTATGAGTATATGGCGGGCAAGAAACTAGGTGTATAGTCCTGAAAGTAGGAATTAGACTTCCGGCGAATAAGATGCGAATCCACTATCTTCAGCACGTTCCCTTCGAAGACCTGGCAGGCATCGAGGCCTGGGGCAAAGACCGCGGCCATGATCTTTCCCGAACATTGCTCTTTCGGGATGAGCCCTTTCCGGATGTGGCGGATCTCGACTGGCTGATCATCATGGGCGGCCCCATGAACATCTGTGAGCATGAGAAATACCCATGGCTGATCAGGGAGAAGGAGTTCATCCGCAGCGTCATCGCAGACGGAAAGATCGCCTTGGGAATCTGCCTGGGTGCTCAGCTCATGGCCGATGTGCTGGGCGGCAGAGTGCGCAGGAACAAGCATCGGGAGATCGGCTGGTTTCAGGTCCAGCTCACGCCTGAGGCAAGGGCCTCCCGGATCTTCCGGGTTCTGCCGGAGAGGTTCATGGCCTTCCACTGGCACGGTGATACCTTTGATATTCCTCCTGGAGCCGTGCACGTGGCCGAAAGCCTAGCCTGCAAAAATCAGGCCTTTGTGCTGGGAAAGGCAGTCGGGCTGCAGTTCCACCTGGAGTCATCACGGGATAGCATAGACCATCTCATCCAAAGCTGCGCCGATGAGCTGACGGATGGGAAATACGTCCAGAGGCCAAAAGAGCTGCTGGCCCAGCTGGATCGCTTCTTGGAAATCCGCAGCCTGATGGAGATCTTCCTGGACAACATGGAGGGGGTGCTTGGGCAATAGGGCGTTTGGTTTTCCGGAGGAAGCTTCTCCCAACGATTCCTCGATAATGATAATAGTATTTCAGCACCAACCCTCAGATAGTTATTTACGTGAACATTTGTATTTATAAGCGATGATCTTCCAGATCCTGGACGCCAACTACGCCTACGATGCACAGAGAAATCCGCTGGTGCAGCTGTTTGGCTCCACCCCGGAGGGAAAGAGAGTCATCTGCCGCGTAGCCGGCTTTCGGCCCTACTTCTACGCCGGGATCGAGGAGGGGTGGCTGGAAGAGGCCACCAGGAGCCTGAAGGCCATGGGCCTCGAGGTCGAGGAGATTGAGCGCTTCGAGCCCATCGGCTATCAGGTCAGCCCCAAGAAGATGCTGAAGGTCACCACCCACGATCCCAAGGAGGTGCGCAGCCTCAGAGAGAGGGTGCGGGAGACTGCAGGCATCAAGGCCGTCTACGAGACGGATATTCTCTTTCGCAACAGGTTTCTCATCGACCGGGGTCTGGGGGGCATGGCCTGGGCCGAGGCACTGATTCCGGAATGGGTCAAGGGCCAGGAAGCTTTGCTCGTGAAGGTGGAATCCCTGCATCTGGTGCAGCGCGAGGCCAATGCTCCTCTGCGGTTCATGAGCTTCGACATCGAATGCCTGCCCAGCAGGGGCGAGATGCCCAGAGCAGAGGTGTCGCCGGTCATTCTCATCAGCATGGCCTTCGAGCCCCAGTTTCAGGGCCACAAAGACCTGGTGCTGGTGGGCAAGAAGATAGACTGTCCCCGGGAGGACGTGCGGGCCTGCCGGGACGAGCATGACCTTCTATCCCAGTTCGCCTCCATCCTTCGGGATTACGATCCCGATATCGTGGCAGGCTACAACTCCAACGAGTTCGATTTTCCCTATCTTGCGGAGAGAGCGAAGCAGCTGCAGACCGATTTGCGGGTTGGCCGGGAAGGCAGCTCCTGGCACTTAAGAAAGATCGTAAACAGGACCGACGTCTCCATCACCGGCCGGGTGGTGGTGGATCTGCTGCCCCTCATTCGCTCCTCCTTCAGCCTGAAGCAGTACACGCTGAGAAATGCGGCTGCAGAGCTGCTGAAGCTGGAAAAATACGACGTGAATCCCAAAGAGATCGAGGCCCTCTGGGCCGAAGGAGGAGAGGGTCTCATTCGATTCATAAGCTATGCCCGGCGGGATGCGGTGCTGGCCTTGCGGCTCCTGCTGGACCTGCGGCTCATGGACAAGTACATCGCCCTCTCCCGGGCCAGCGGCTCCCTGCTGCAGGACATCGTCAACGGCGGCCAGTCCGGAATGGTGGAGAACCTGCTCTTGCGCCGCTTCCAGGAGCGAGGGCGGGTCGTGCCTCCCAAGCCGGATGCGGATGTCTCGGACGAGCGCTACGTGGAGAACGAGGATCTGAAGGGCGGGGCCGTCCTCTCCCCGGAGAAGGGCCTGGTGGAGGACGTGGTCATCCTGGACTACAAGTCCCTTTATCCTACTATTATGATGGCCCACAACCTCTGCTACTCCACGGTGGTGACCCGTGAGGCCCCGCAGAAAGAGGGCATCATAACCGCTCCCTCTGGCGGCAAGTTCGTCTCGCCTGAGGTCTCACCCGGCATCATGCCCGCGGTTTTGCAGGAGCTGCTCGATGAGAGGACGAAGACCAAGAAGCTGATGAAGACCGCCGGTGATGAGGAGCGGCGCTTTCTGGATGCCAAGCAGTACGCCATGAAGATCCTGCTCAACAGCTTCTACGGCTATTCCGGCTACGCTCGGGCAAGGCTCTACAGCCTGGCTCTGGCCAATGCCGTCACCTCTTTCGGCCGGGAGAACATCCTGCGCACCAAGACGGTCATAGACGAGATCGGCTCGGTTTACGTGGTCGACGGGGCGGTGGTCTTCAAGGATGATCTGCCCTTCGGGAAGGCCGGAGCGAAGCGCTTCGACCTCTCCGTGGTCTACGGAGACACGGACAGCGTCTTTGTCCGGCTGCGGCCCGACGAAGGAGAAGCGGTCTCGCTGCCGGAGGCGGAATTGATCGGCAGAAAGATCGCGGAGACGGTCACATCCAGCCTGCCGGAGCCCATGGAGCTGGTCTTCGAGGCCTTTGCCAGGCGCGGCATCTTTTTGGCGAAGAAGCGCTACGCTCTCTGGGTCTTTGAGCCCGCTGGAGACGCCTGGAAGGATAAGATCAAAGTGCGTGGCATGGAGACGGTGCGCCGGGACTGGTGCGATCTGACCTCCAAGACTCTGAAGATCTGCCTGGAGCTGGTGCTGAAAGAGGGCAAGGTGGATGAGGCTGTGGATCACGTCCGCTCCGTGGTGGTCCGGCTGCAGAACCTGGATCTATCTGAGGACCCTGGAATTCTGGGCGATCTCACTCTGACCAGAAGGTACACCAAGAGCACGGGCTCCTACAAGAATAAGCAGCCGCACATCCAGCTGGTGGAGAAGATCAGGAAGCGGGGCGGCCAGGTGCCGGGCGTGGGCGACCGCGTGCCCTTTGTGATCATCCGGGGAAAGAACAGCCGCAAGAACAGGGAGTTGTTCGTGGACCGGGCCGAGGATCCAGGCTATGTTCTGGAGAAGAATATACCTCTGGACACGGAGTACTACGTGGAAAAGCAGATTCTACCGCCGGTCCTGAGGATCTTCGAAACCTTCGGGGTCACCAAGGATCGGCTTTGCCCAGGACGCGGGCAGAGCAACCTGTTCAGCTTTGGGGGCGAAGGCCAGAAGGCGCAGAAGCAGAAGTCGCTGTTTGACTATTAGCCCCCCGCCATTGCCCGGTACAGATTCCACGCCCCCATGGCCACGAAGTTCACCGCCACCGCCCCCAGGATCAGCCCCATGATCCTGGTGGTGACCATGATGCCCGTGATCCCCAGGGCCCGGTCGATGTACTCCGAGAACTTGAGGATGAAGAAGGTAGCCGCGAAGGTCAGTATCAGCGCTAAGAGCACCAGCGCCTTCTCGGTGAGGGTGCCCGCCGCTCCCATCAGCACCACCACAGTGGTGATGGCCCCAGGACCGGTGAGCAGCGGTATGGCCAGAGGAAAGACAGATACGTCCTCCCGCTGGTTGGCGTCCCTCAATTCCGCCTCTGAGACCTTCTTCTGCTGGCGCACGCCTCGAAGCATGTCGATAGCCACCAGGAAGAGCAGGATGCCGCCCGCGACGCGCAGGCTGTCCACAGTTATGCTAAAGATGCGCAGCACCATGTCCCCGGCCAGGGAGAAGAGCAGGGCGATGGAGAAGGCCACCAGGGTGGTGCGCGTGTAGATCCGGCTCTTCTCCTGGGAGCTCAGGCCTGAGGTGAGGGTAACGAAGATAAGGGTGGCTTCGATGGGGTTGACTATCACGAATATGGAGGCGAAGGCATATACGAAGTAGAGGAGATAGTCGTTTATTCCCATTTCCTGATCCCTTTTACACAATAATGCCATTCCTGCTTTAAAAAACTCCCTGACGGGGCAAGAATACTTTTTCCAAATCGCTGCGGCAAGCCAATAAAGGGGGACGAAGAATATCGGCTGGCACAGAGGATGAATGCGGAATGATTTGGATAAATGAGCGAGGAATGGCATTTTATATCGCCTGAGCAGTCCGTTAGCTTGTATGAAGGCCATGCCAGAGAAGATAGCAGCGTTGATTGCCGTAACGCTCCTCCTGATTGCCGGTTGTGCGAGTGCCTCTGTCACCGTCAAGTCGGGCGATCGAATCCAGGCGGCCATAGATGCCGCCAGACCAGGTGATCGCATAGAAGTTTACAGCGGCACCTACCAGGAGAGCCTTGTGATCAACAAGCCGATCGTGCTGAAGGGCATAGACTCGGGAAGCGGCCTTCCGCGCGTGGAGACAGAAAACGGTCCGGCCATAGCCCTGAAGGCAGACGGCATCGTTCTGGAGGGCTTCTGGGCCAAGAGTGCCAGCGGCTGGACAGGGGATGCCGGCATCCTGGTGCTCTCGAACAACAACGTCATCCGCAATAACATGGCCAGCGGCAATGGAAATGCCGGGATGCTCTTCCAGGAGTGCCACAACAACACCATCGCTGGCAACGTGGCTTTGGCAAACAGCAGAGAGGGCCTATCCCTGAAGAACTGCAGCAGAAATATCCTGCAGGGAAACCAGGTCAAAGAGAACAAATACGGTCTCAAGCTGGTGAACTCCCAAGGAAATGAGGTACTGGGCAATAGCTTCCTCCAAAACAGATACGAGGCCATTTATATGCAGAACTGCCAGAGAAATCTCATCGAAGGAAACTATGCTGGCGGCAACGATGGCGGGCTGATCATGGACACCTGCCGGGACAACATTGTGCAAAAGAACGATTTTGTGGGAAACGTTAAGGGCATATCTGTTTCCTATCTCGATGTCAGCAAAGGGATCAAGTCTCAAGGCAAGGGCGTGGTCATCTCCTATAACAGCATGCCCTCTGAGGAATCAGCCTCCTCCAACAACACCTTTTACCTGAACAATCTCTCCAACAAGGACAACGCCTACGACGACAGTCTGGACCGCTGGGACAACGGCAGACTGGGCAACAACTACAGCAACTTCAATGATGCTTCCGAGGGCTGCAAGGGCAAGAAGATCTGCGACTCCGAGTATCGCATCCCCGGCGGTCACAGCGTTGACCAGTTTCCTTTAGCTGCCCCCGTCAAGATCCCGGGCCGATCCTCCGGTCCGAGCGGCGCAGTCCTTCAGCTCTTCCAGTTCAGCTTCCTTCCCGGCGGCGAGATGAGGGTGAACTTTACCTCTCCAGCAACCTCTGAGGTCTGGTTGGGAGTGGCTCTGGGCAACCAAAGCCAGAATGACCTGTATCTGGGCCGGAATGTCACTGGAGATGTCGTCCTCACGGCTCCGTTGGAGGAAGGCTCCTATCGGTTGCGCATGCATGACAAGAATGGCACAGAGGTCATGTCCATGGCCTTCAGGGTGGCCGTGCCCGGCATCTTTGCCTTGCCCTTGCAGGTGGGCACCTGCGAGAAGATCTTCGTTGCCTTCTTTGGGGCATCCGGACAGACCAACGACTGGATCGGCATGTTCCGGGCAGGCACTTCAGACGTCGCCTCCCGCCAGAACCTGATGGGCCAAGAAAACGGCAACATCACCTTCTCCAGTTCTGACGGGGGCAGCTTCGAGTTCAAGATGTTCGCGGCCGGTGCCTCTGAGCCATTGGCATCGAGCAATATCGTGGAGGTGAAGGCCACCTCTGGTGCCAAGGTGGTCGCTGAGCCCTCCCATGTCGCTCCGGGCGGCACGGTTACTATCACCTACTGGGGAGCGCCGCCGGAGGGAACGGGCGTAATCGGCATGTATGGAATGACCCGGCCGGATAAGTTCGACCTGGGGAAGAGGCCCATCGGCAGCAGAAGCTGCGGCAGCATGACCTGGCAGCTTCCCTATGCTTCAGGCCAGTACGACTTCAGGATGTTCCATGATGACATCAACCGGCCTCTCATCGCCCAGAGCAATGTCGTGACCGTGGGATGAAAGCTCAAGGCGTCCCTTGCCCAGCCTTGAGCAGGGTCGAGCATATCGTGCAGGGCCTCCTTGGCCAGCACATCGGGCTCCAGGCCGGCATAAAGGAGGGCGGCACTCTTTGCAGAGCAGCCCAGCACAGCTCCAATTCCAGGATAAAACAGCTCGCTGTCCACCAGCCAGAGCGCTTTTTTCGTGCCGAAGGCCCTGCCCAGATACTTGAGAAGCTGGGCAGCATTCAGCCTCGTCCCCTCCAGAGGAACGTAGAGATAGCCGCTCTCCTGCACCCTCAATCCGTAGGGACTGTAGCACTCCTCGATGGCTGATTTGAGGCCGGCCACATCGGCCAGGGAGCGACGATCATGGAAGAGGAGCAGGATCATGCCTTAAGTAATTGTAACAAAATAACATAGGTAAATTTAGACTTTTTCATTAGGTTTAATTGTATAATTCCATTCTCCATGAAATTTCTCAATTGTTAGGTTTACTTCTTTTAATTCTTTGTCAGATATT
>Ga0315280_10001368_pt1 | contig 42239 bp, 34 predicted proteins | sample YL17G06_40_MG_FD_203697 | JGI IMG/M metagenome (GOLD analysis project Ga0315280, IMG submission 203697) | Sediment microbial communities from Yellowstone Lake, YNP, Wyoming, USA - YL17G06_40 | ecosystem: Environmental > Aquatic > Freshwater > Lake > Sediment | place: USA: Wyoming | collected...
GCCTGCAGGAGGTACTTCGCCCCCTTGCGTTTCTCCAAACGGCTGACGAACAATATGTTCAGCTTACCGTCGTGGAACTGTTCAATGGGCGCCGTTTTTGTCGCGAAGCGCTCCAGATCAACGCCGTGAGGGATGACGCGGTAGTCACCAGGGAAGTACCTCGAAACGAACTTGCGGGCTGGCTCGGACACGGCGATCTTGCCGTCGAGTTTTCTGTAGAACCTCATCAGGAGCGGCTTCCACATCGTATAGCCAGCAGAGCGCCTGTAGTAGGCGTGGAATGTGGCCACGTTGACCGAACGAGAATACGGAAGCACCATCCAGGGCAGGGAAGGAAACAGGGGTTCGTGGAAATGTAGAATGTCGAACCTCTCCTCTTCGAGGATTCCCTTGATCTTGGGTATCAGCCACAAGGAGAGAGTCAGCCGGGCTACGGAGCCGTTCGACGGATAGGGGATCGTTTTTCCCAGCGGGATGATCGGTGTAGTCCTGGGCAGGGCCTTGTTGTTGGAGCAGGGCGCCAGGATTTTCACCCTGTGTCCCATTCCGGCCATGGTCATGGCCAGATTGGAGATGTGGGTGTTTACCCCACCTGGGTAAGCATAATCATAGGGGGAAACCAGCCCAATATTCATGGCTTGGTAAGAGAAGCTACCGCACTTCGCCTATTTCTTTGGTGGCAGGGTGTTGCTATCTGTCCCGGAGATGAAGTCGGCCAGATTCCGCCGTGCCTCATCGTCGGAGAATTGGATGGGTGGCGATTTCATGAAACAGGCGCACGGAGCCACCAGTGATCCGCTGAGGCCCCTTTCCAGGCCGAGTTTGCAGCATCTTATGGCATCGATGACTATCCCCGCCGAGTTGGGGCTGTCCCAAACCTCGAGCTTGCATTCGAGGTTCAGCGGCACATTGCCAAAGGTGGTTCCTTCCATGCGAATGTAGCAGAACTTGCGATCAAGAAGCCAGGGCACGTAGTCACTGGGTCCTACGTGGATGTTGTCCGGGTCAAGCTTATAGTCGAGTTGGGAGGTGACGGCGTTGGTCTTGGAGATCTTCTTCGACTCCAAACGCTCCCGCTCCAGCATGTTGTAGAAATCGGTGTTGCCTCCGAAGTTCAACTGATAGGTCCGCTCCAGCTTGACGCCCTGCTCGCGGAAGAGTCTGGTCAGCACGCGATGGGTGATGGTAGCTCCCACCTGCGATTTGATGTCATCTCCGATTACAGGCAATCCCCTCTCGGCGAAACGCTGTTGCCAGTAGTCCTCTCGAGCGATGAACACGGGAATGCAGTTGACCATGCCGCAGCCGGCATCGAGGATCTGCTCCACGTACCACTTGGTGGCGGCTTCGCTGCCTACGGGCAAATAGCTTATCACCACGTCTGTCTTCGTCTCTTTCAGAATGCCAACAATATTGGATGTCGATCCGGGGGCCTTGGTGATAACCTGCGAGAGGTACTTGCCCAGTCCGTCATGGGTCATGCCGCGATTCACTTTGACTCCGGTCATGGGCACATCAGTGAACTTGTAGGTGTTGTTGGGCGGTGTGAAAATGGCCTCTGCCAGGTCTTTCCCCACCTTGTTCTTATCGATATCAAAGGCGGCGACAAAATGGATGTCGCGGATATGGTATCCTCCCAGGTTGGGGCGTCTCACGCCGGGAACGTCGGCATCATCTTCCACGTTGCGGTAGAAATGGACGCCCTGAACCAAAGAGGAGGCGCAGTTTCCGACGCCTATAATAGCTACATTAATCCCCCCCGACTTTTCACGTCTCCGTTTCTGCAATTCTGACCTCCTCATTCTTCTTGCTTACTTGTGCGGTTTCACCAGGAGAACCGGTACTTCGGCGTAGTGCAACACCTTATTGGCCACGCTCCCCATCATGACTGCGCTGAGCCCGGAACGCCCGTGTGTCGATAGTGCAATGATGTCGACGGTGTTGTTCTTCGCGCAGGCAATGATCCTCTCCGCTGGTGAGCCGACTTCCACCACGGCACGAGCGACAATGCCACTCGCGGATAGCCGCTTCTCTATCCTGGCAAGGTAGTCGCGGGCAGCGATGGTGGCATGTTCAACATATTCCTCCGAGAGCTTGCTGAGGTGGGGAGACCGGGACTCGGCGAGATCGATTTCAAAATGGTGTGGTATTACCGACTGCAGCAATATGACTTCAGCCTTGGCTGTTCGGGCCAACTCCTCTACACAGGGAAGCGCGGCTTCGCCAAATACAGAGCCGTCAAGTGGTACCAGTATCCTCTTCATGCTAGGCCTGGTTGGCTTACCGGATTGCTTGTCCGACATAACTTTTCAATGCTATAGTTATATACCTAAATCCTGTTCTGAGGCAAGGAACGATATACGACTTCCACACCCATACGTGCCTAAGCGATGGTGAACTCTCGCCTGTCGAACTGATACGGCGGGCATCCGAGAGGGGCTACCGGGGCATTGCTCTGACCGACCATGTCGGGATGGGTTCGCTGGAGAGGCTGGTCCGCGAGACTGTCGAGGACTGTCGGATAGCCAGGGAGCACTGGGACATTGCAGCTATACCTGGTGTTGAACTCACTCACCTCCCGGCCCGTGCCATCGCCCAAGCGGCGAAGCGGGCGAAGGAGCTGGGAGCCTGGATAGTGGTCGTACACGGTGAGACGATAGTCGAGCCGGTGGAGAAGGGCACCAACCTGGCAGCGGTCCAGTCACCTGACGTTGACATCCTGGCCCATCCTGGCCTGATTACCATGGACGAGGCCAGGTTGGCTGCCAAGAACGGCGTGTTTATCGAAGTAAGTGCCCGAAAGGGACATAGCCTGACGAACGGGCATGTAGTCAAACTCGCTCTGGCTGCCGGCTGCATAATGCTGCTCGATTCTGATGCTCATGACAGCCCCGACCTTCTAACACCGGAATTAGCCTCTGCGATACTGCGGGGTTCAGGACTGGGAGAGGACGAGTCGAAGGAAGTACTGACCAGTAGCCCCCCCATTCTTCTCAAGAGACTACCACTGACCGCCTCTCGGTAGGCCAGCTTCCTCCCTAGACTAGGCTCTCCCCATTCTAGACACTTTGGTACCGCACTTTGGGCAAACGCCTCTTGTGGCTGGGCGCTTATTCTTAAGAGTGACCGACTTGGCGTTCTGGATTTCTACCTTTCGTCTACACTTGAAGCAATACGCTTGAGCCATGTTTCCCTCCTCTTACAGACGCGTTGAACTATATCCTTCATGCGGCCAGGTTGTCAAGGGCGCGCACGGGTCTTGAGCGGATCCTGTGCGGAGTTCTGAGTTCTGACCACCGATCGTCTGAATGGAGTCGAGTCGTTCACACAACGGATGGGCCTTCGCCTTGACGACCACGGCTACAATTGGCAGAATCAGACAGACTGAATCTGACCTGATGGTGTATTTCGCCTTTTGCGGCGCTGAAGAGACTGGAGGGAACTAGGATTGTTGTACGGCGGCTGTGACCTGGGAGTCGTGTCTGCCAAAGCGGCCATTATCGACGACAATGGCCCCCTGGCTTTCGAGATACTGCCATACACTGGTTTTCCTCAAGAGGCCGCCACTGCGGTCATGGAGAAGGCCTTGGCTCGAGCCGGGGTCAGTCGCAGCAGCATCGCCCGTTTCCTGTCCACGGGATTCGGTGGCAAAGCGGTTCCGCATTCAGATGGTGTGGCGCCTGACGCAGTGTGCCTCCAGCGCGCCATCAGGAAGCTCAACCCCAACGTCAGGACTGTCATCAATGTTGGCGGGCACAGTTTCGCGGCGTTCCAAATCGACGCCACAGGAGGACTGGGCGAATCTGCCATCACGGACTTCTGCACGGCTGGTATGGGGATGCTTCTGGAAGTGCTTTCCGCAGCGCTGGAATTATCGGTGGACGAGCTGATTAGGGAGTCAGGCTCGCCGGGCAGGCCCGTCTTCATTGACAACCAATGTCCCGTATTCGCTGAGAGTGAGGCCATCTCTTTGATCAACGAGGGATATGACCGGGGCGATGTCTATGCTGGTATTGTCTCTGCCGTGTCCAACAAGATAGCCGGCCAGGTAAGGCGTTTGGGCGTTGTTCAGGAGGTGGCAATGGTGGGTGGTGTGGCTAAGAATCGTCTGGTGATGGCGAATCTGGAGAAGAACCTCGGGCTCCGGTTCGCTGACCTCGGGGGCTTCGATCCCCAGATCATAGCGGCTTATGGTGCCGCTCTTTTGGCCAGGGAGGGATGCAGTCTGGACAGCGGAACACTGAGCAGTTCTCTTGCAGAACGTTTTCATAGAGAGGGGAAGCCCTAGATGCTCACAGCCGGGTGCGACATCGGCGCGTTAACCACCAAAGCTGCGGTCATTGAAGATGGCAGGATGCTGGGCTGTGAGATTGTGCGCTCTAGACCAAAGGCTGTCCAATCCGCTACCGACGTTATGGACAAACTGCTGGGCAGGTTAAGCCTCTCCTATCCACAGATCGATTACTGCATCAGCACGGGTTATGGCCGCAACCTAGTGCCCTTTGCCCAAAGCAACATCAGCGAGATATCCTGCCACGGTCGGGGTGCCCACTGGCTGGCGCCTAGCGTGAGGACCATCATCGATGGCGGCGGACAAGACTGCAAAGCTATAAGGGTTGACCAGAACGGTGGGCTGGTTGACTTCCGGATGAACTGCAAGTGCGCGGCGGGGACCGGCAAAGCCCTGGAGTTAATGGCCAGAAGCCTGGGTGTTGACGTATCCGAACTGGGACCTCTCTCTCTGCAGGCGAAGGACCCGGTGAAGATGAACAAGCCTTGCTGCATACTGACTCAGATCGACGTGAAACGGTTTGCCTTTGATGGGCGAGACCGAGCTGATATTGCAGCCGGGATCAATGACAACGTGGCGCGCGAGATACTGCATCTTGTGTGGGATGTGGGTGTGGAGAATGACGTCGCCGTGACTGGCGGCGTTGCCAAGAACATAGGGGTAGTGAGGTGTCTTGAACAGTACCTCGGCGTAGTATCGGTCCGTTTTGAAGTCGACCCGCAGTTGATCGGAGCCATTGGGGCGGCAGTTCTGGCCGCTGACAAGTGCCGGAAAGTGGTCGCTGGCCAGTCTGGCGGCGGAGTGATGCAATGAAGGTGATGAACATCCTGGTCATGGGAGCTGGGGCGGTGGGTAGCGCCGTAGGGGGTTTCCTGGGTGAGGGGAGCCACCGCGTGGCTCTAGTGGGCCGGGATCCCCATATGGCAGCGATCCGTGAGCGAGGACTGCGCATTGATGGCATCTGGGGAGAGTACCTGGTTCGCGGTCTGCGTACCTTTACCAGCGTCCATGAAGTGCCGCGAGAACACTTCGATCTCGTTCTCATTACCACCAAGTCATACGATACCGGCGATGCCGCAAAGCAAGTCCTGTCATTGCTCTCGGAAGACAGCCTGGTCATCTCGCTTCAGAATGGTCTGGGAAACGTAGAGACGATCTCAGAGATAGTAGGAGACAGTCGAGCTGTTGGCGGAAGGCTCATCTTCGGCATTAAGATCCCGGAGGCTGGCCGGGTGGAGATAACCGTCTACGCTGACAAGGTGATGCTCGGCAGTCCCTCACGCAGGGTCGCTTTGGCCCGGCTGGAAGCGATCGCCGGTGCTTTCACCGAGGCCGGCATCCCCACGGAAGCCACGCTGGAGATCGAGCAGTTCATCTGGGGCAAGGTGTTCTACAACTGCTGCCTCAACCCACTCTCGGCTCTGCTGGAAGTCACCTATGGGGAGCTGAGCGAGCATCCCGAGACCAGACAGATCATGACCTCCGTAATCGAGGAGATCTTCGCAGTTGCCGGGGCGAAAGGCGTGGCCCTGGCATGGCGTTCACCGTTAGAGTACCAGGGAATCCTTTTCGGTCGGCTCATTCCTGATACCTACGCCCACCATGCGTCGATGCTGCAGGATGTGATGCAGGGCAAGAAAACCGAGATCGATGCCCTGAATGGGGCTATCGCCAGGCTGGGCAAAGAGACAGGGATACCAACGCCGGTGAACTTGATGCTTACGCAACTGATCAAAGTCAAGGAACGCATTGGGAGAGGGCATACTCTCCCGGCATCTGGGCGGGATTCTTGGAGTCAGTGAGCCCAGGGAAGACGCTGCCTCTGGCCATTCGATGACATCAAAATCCCCCTAAAGAATGGGGGATCAAGGAGAGGATATACAGGAGAAGTGACTATCACGGAGATTGAGGCCAAATCCGTACTGAGGCGGCATCGGAAAATCGATTCGTGGTTCGTCTCTCACTACGGGATGAACCTCTATAGAGGCTGCTTTCACAACTGCATCTACTGTGACGGACGCGCGGAAGGCTACTATGTGTCCGGAGAGTTCGGGGAAGACGTCGCGGTGAAAGTGAACGCCATTGAGGTCCTCCGCCGGGAACTCGATCCAAAGAGGAGGCGCAAGCCGCTCAGCAGAAGCTACATTATGCTGGGTGGTGGTGTTGGTGACAGCTATCAGCCGGTCGAAAAGAAGTATCAATTGACTCGCAAGGCTCTCCAGGTTGTCCACGAATCCGGTTTCCCTGTCCATGTGCTGACGAAGTCGACCCTGGTCACCAGAGACGCTGATATCCTGAAAGAGATCAACGGGCGGAGCCGGGCTATTGTCAGTTTCAGCTTCTCGTCAGTGGACGACAGGATGAGCGCTATCGTGGAACCCCGTGTGCCCCCTCCCAGCGCGAGGCTGAAAGCGCTCCGGTTCTTCAGGGGCCAAGGCATCGCCTGCGGCATGTTCCTGCTCCCAGTGATCCCTCGCGTTACCGACACACGGGAATTCCTGGAGGACGCTGTAATGAAGGCGAGCGCGGCGGAAGTGGACTTCATCATCTTTGGAGTGATGACTCTGAAAGAGGGAAGGCAGAAGGACTACTTCGCGGAAATGATCAAGGATCACTATCCCCGGCTCGCCGCAGAGTATCGGCGCATATACAGAGGCAGCAAGTGGGGAGAACCGGCACAGGAGTACGTCGACTCGCTGAACAGAACCTTCGGCGCAATTGCCAGGCGGTACAAGATGCCCATTCGTATGCCGCCTGCCCTCTATCAAGATATCCTGGGCGAGAATGATCTGGTGGTGGTCATACTGGAGCACATCGACTACCTCTTGAGGATGGAGGGCGAGCGATCACCTTTTGGTCGGGCCGCCTACTCAATCTCGCAGGTGGCGGAGCCCCTGTCGGAATTGAAGGGAAAGCTGCGGGAACTGGAAGGTGTTGGTGATAAGACGGAGCGCATAGTGCTGGAGATACTGGAGACGGGGAAATCATCGTACCACGAGCAACTGCTGGCGGGCCGGAGCGACGTTTGACCGAGATTGGCTGTGATGAAACGTATGTTGATGACCGAAATTGGAGATCTGGAGACTACCGGATGTTGGACATAGGCATCACCCTCACTGAGGTGAAGCAACTTCTCCTTCTTGGCCCAATCTGTGGTAGGCATTCACCAGTTGTGACAACTACCTCAGCTGCGCCAGACAGCTTCTGGAAAGCGGTGCTTCCTGTTTCTACTTCTCTCGTCCTTCCACGGCTCTTGTCACAGCGAGAGCTGCCCTGACCAGATCCGTGGGTCCACCAGTGCAGGCGGCAAAGCGATCCTGCCACACTGGCTGAAACTTGACCTTGTAGAGCCGCATACCCTGGGTGGAGACAAACCAGTTGAGACGGAACAACAAACCTAAAGCTCTCTCAACGAGTGGCGCATTGGGTCTGCCGCCCAGCCCCGCAAATGGTGCTATTCCCATGTTGAACGACTGGTAACCCTCCTCTTTCAAGGCGAACATCGTTCCCTGGAAAAGGTAGTCCATGGTGGCATTGGGCACGCCTGGTCTGTGGCGCATCATGTCAAAGGTGGCCTCACCCGGCCGGTATGAAGGCACTTCGTTAAGAAATGCTATGACATGACCTGATGGATCACGAACAACACAGATAGGCGTCTTCTCCACATAGCTTCGCTCGAAGCGGCCCTGGAGAAAACCGAGCTCGCGATGTTTTGGCAGTGAGAGCCACTCTCTTGAGACCTCTTCTATCTCATCCAGCAGTGCTGTTGGATGAGGTGGCTTGTACCGCATGAATCTGTATCCTTCCCGCTCGAAATGGCGTCGGTGGTAGCCAAAGTACCTGTTTCGTCCTGTACGTGAATAGAAGTGCTCCAGATCGACCACTGCCTCCTCACCGACCTTAAGCACCTGTAAGCCAAGGTGCTGGTAGATGGGAAGCAGGTCTGGCAATAGGAAGCAGACTATCCACCCGTTATTGGAGCAGTAGTTCAGAAAGGAGCTGGTGACTTTCTCCAGCTCATCGTCAGGGCCAACGGGGTCTCCCAGGACGAGGGCCACTCCGCGGACAGTGGCGTAGGCAATGAAGGATTGTTTGCTTTCAGAGAAGAAATGGGATTTGTCTGGCCAAACCTTGAAAAAGTCATAGGGTGAACGGCCATGTCGCTGCAGTAGAGCTGTGGCCATAGCACGCTCCTGTGGCAGCACTTGGAGCCTGAAGGCGATAGGACGGAACAAGCTGTAGGCGGCAAAGATTCCGGCAACGACTCCCAGGGCGCTCAGTGATTCCAAAAACCAGCTGGCCTGGTGCGTGCGGGCCACTAGGTCGCTGTTGCCAATGAGAGTGATTTGCCGTAGCGTTCTGATAACGGATTCTGCCAGGCTGAACTCGATGCCGAAGTCCCGTCTGTCCCAGGTACCAGAAGCCCAGAGTCCCATATGCAAGGGCTACAAATAGGCTGGCTGCCATCAGCCTGACGCCCCGCCTTATGCTGCTGGGCTCACTTCGCACGGTGAATCGTCTGCCAAAGATGAGAAGAAGTACGAAGGCCAGCGCTGGCGCGATGGCGAGATACCACAGGCGTCCTGATAGGATGTGTGCTGCCACCAGGAGAGCCGAAGCCACAACGGCCAGCCACCAGGCCACCCGCCTGCGCTGGAAGAGATTCAGTGACAGGTAGATAAGCATAAAGCCAAGAACCACTGTCAATGACCGTCCCCAGTAGTGCAGTCCGAAAGGCAGCACATAGGTAAAGAGTCGCGAATGCTCCTCGAGGCGTGCAAAGAGCATCTGTAGGATGCTCAATGCCCCGCTCAGAAATGTGGTGCCTGCCACCAGCCATATGGGCCAGTTTTTCTTGATAGCGGATCCTCTCGAACTGAAGATGCCTCTCCGCCCACTGCTGGGCGGACGAAGGGTTCGAGTTGCGGCCTCTGTATCTTTAGAAGATTCCGATGCTCCTGTGGCGGCCATTGCCGCTTCACCTCTTCTTTCGTCACAATGTTATCATGCCAAAGTCGAGTAGGCGAGAGGTGATTCATGGAGGACACGCGAGTGGACAGTAAGGACTGTCCGGCCATGATCCGGAACCCCGGCAGTATTTGAGGACGGCTAGAAGTGATGCAAGATGGTACTGCTCAAGGACTCGGTGAGAAAAGAGAGGCCCGCCTGAGATTCTCAGGCGGGCCGTCGCTTCGCTGGAACGCGCCAATGCGCCCAATGTCGGCCATGTCAAGCCGGTTGCAGGTCACAGCCCAAACTGTTTTTGTATGGCGGCCACCATGTCCCCGAAGGAGAACTTCCAGGTGTCGTCCGCCTTGTTCAGAGTCAGCTCTATTGTCACCTGTTTGCCCAAAGCGGTGACTGTCACGCTGGCCGTGGCAGTCGACTTGTCAATGGTGACGTTATCAATGCTGTCCACCTGAATAGTGGGGCACAATTGATGGAAGGTTGACAACTGATTGGCTATTGCATCCCTGTTCGCGTCGGTGATGCCTACAAGGTAGTCTGTGCACGTCCGGTAGTCTCCATGATTGTAGGCGTCAGCGAATTCGTTTATGGAGTCTTGAACGGCGGGGATCTCACTCTTCTTGCTGCCGCATCCCACCAGTATCACAGAGACGGCTAGCAGTAGCGCGATGACCAGAACCAGGTTTCTCTTTCTCATTGTCTCTCTAATCCTCCTTACAGCTTCCTAATCTCACGACGCACCGCCAGCCGCTATCGTAGCAATCGAAGCTCACGTCCGCGTCTCATTATATGCAGTCTGTCTAGCATTTCTATCTCTTTCTGCTTTTCCCCCTGTGCGCCCTGTTCCGTTGGCTTCTTCATCAACCAACTCCAGACACGCTCAGGGCCTTTGTGGTCATGCCACTGAACCCGAGATCAGAGTCGTCTCTGTGGCCAACATCCGTTTCTTCGGTCAATGGGTTGGCGATCTCCTTTATACTTGCTCGGGAAATGGTCATTTGCCGGAGTGGTGTTGACAATAGGAACCTGGTTTGGTACAGTCGGCCCAAGGTGCAACGGTGGCAGGGAACTGGTAAGACCGGCCAGTCATGATGCACTCGCAGGCACAGTGGTCTTTTCCTGCTCTGTCTAGAAGGAGGTGCTCAAGTCATGTCTGGATGTCCTGCCAAGAAGGTCATTACCGTTGGTGTGGTGATTGCCATCATCGCACTTCTGGTTCCGTTCAGCGTTTCTTGCAGCAAGCCTCCTCAGCCAACTGCGGATTTCACCGTCAGTTACGTCTCGGGTGAGCTTCTTATAAGGGATCCCGTCACAGGGCTGGCACCACTCACAATCAAGTTCAACGACCAGTCCAGCGGGGAAATCACCTCATGGAGATGGAATCTCGGGGACGGGACTATCATTAAGGGGAGCGATGAAGAGTCGCGAAACCCTGTCCATACATACCGGCAGCTCAACAACGGTTACCGTGTTGACCTTAAGGTAACGGGACCTGGGGGAACGAACACTCAGACCAAGTGGGGCATTGTGGCTGTGCTTTCATGCTCGGAAGCGGCGAATTCGGAGTTGAAACTGGCTAGGGATGCTATCGACGCGTGCATGCAGGCTGCAGGAAAGAACACGATTGACTCAAAAGTCATGGGGTGGGACGGCAGCCGGGGTAAGGTAACGGCCGGCGGCAAGGATGCGGCGGACTATCTTGACATATGGAAGACATTCAAGGCCGCGTATAATGTTGACGTGGATGGGAAGATAACTTTCGGCACCGACGTGTCCTGGGGCTGTATCTATTGGAACCCTAGCACCATTCCGCAAGCGCGATGGACTCAGATATAGGGGAATAGCAGCCATTCTTGCCCCCTGTTAGTTATACCTCTGAAGCCGTCTCTAACCTGCAACGATCCTTCATGCCATCACGGATGCCCGCGCCCGGGTTGCCACTACGTGACCTGCGTGATGCGCATCCACGGGGCCTCATCGAGTCTATAGGGATGAAAGCCTCTCTCTTGCTTTAGGGTCTTTCCATAGTATCAGGGCTTGGCCTGGAGAGCGGCCATGATGCCCTGCCCTGTGATATGCACAGACCCTAGGCCTGCCCGGGGTTCCCGGACCGGACCAAGCGAAAGTGATGTTGTAGCGAACTGTAGCCCAGCTTCGAGGTCTGGCCGCAACCATGCCTGGTTAACGCTTCATGGATTTGTCGGCGACTGATGCGCAACACGCCCGGCATTGCCGCTGCATCGCGCCACCCTTACCAACTCCTCGATGGTAATCGTCTCTCGACCTTGATGGCCCAGGGCAGCATCAGTCGCTTCCACAGAGCAGCCGACCAGGCAATGGCGAGACATCGGTGCAGTTGCAGCCGCATCTGAGGGCACCGATTCGGAGTCTCCACTCAATCGGAACAGTGTGGATCGGTGTGTCTCTAGCCAGTGTCAGCAGTGTGGGAGAGGGTGGATACCCCTCATACGGATCTGAGATGAGACACATCTGTGACTCGTGATGATCCTGCGGAGATACGTTTGTGAGGCACGGAGAGTTCGTGGTGACGCAAGCGTGAGGCAAGCTCGGTAGACTGGCAGAAGCATTGTCGTTTGTGCCATGGCCGTGCGGCCTCAGGCAGGTGCGCGGACGCTCTGGAATCCGTGTCGGAGTCAGGAAGTCCGCAGCTACAAGTGAAGGAGTGAAGAATGGTTCGCAGAGATCTGGTTTCGAGGCTGGCTCTTATCGCGTTGGTCCTAGTAACAGTTGTGGCTGTTGGCTGCTCATCCGGTAAGAAGCAGAACAATAACAATAACAATAATGAGCCACCCCCACCGACCCCCATCACGGGGACGGTGTTTCAAGATGCGGATGGCAATGGCATCAAGGCTGCCACGGAAACAGGTATCGCCAACATTGTGGTCTCCAACGGGTTGACCTCGACTACAACGGGTGTGACCGGCAGTTTCACGCTCCCGAAAGAGGGCTCCTTCATTTTCGTAACTACCCCCAAGGGTTACGCTGCGTCAGGGCCATGGTATCTTCCTGTCTCGGGTGCTCAGTTCGATTTCGGCCTGAAGTCCGCACCGGAGAGGAATAGCGACAACTTCACGTTAATACATATGACCGACATACACCTCGATGACAGTACCCTCGTGTCTTTCAACAAGGCAGTGGAAGAGTTCAAGAAGATCTCACCGGCCTTTGTGGTGTCGACTGGTGACCTTGTGAATGCAGGTGATGGAACGACCATATCGGAGGCGCAGGCGACCAAATGGTTTGCTGCCTACGAGAACGTCACATCCACACTGAGCATGCCGGTGTACAACGCACTGGGCAACGACGACGTTGCCAACTTGGCATGTGAATCGCAAGCCAATCCGACGGTGGGATGCAGCAAGAGTGCCTACCGCACCAACTTCGGTCCCACCTACTACTCTTTCGACTGGGGGCAGTACCACTGCGTGGTGCTGGATCCCAACGAAGTCAGCGCGGGCAGCCAGGTCTTCGAGATCAGCGCGTCGCAGCTTGCATGGCTGCAGAAGGACCTCAGCTACCGTCAGAATAACAGTCCTCTTCTGGTGTTCTTTCATGAACCAACCACAAGCTGGCAGAGCCAGGCCTCAGTCCTGAACTTGCTCAAACAGTACAAGACGGCCATCTTCTCGGGACACGAGCATGAGGATCTCCTGATGAGCAGCCAGGGTATTCCCGAACAAGTGACCGCTGCTCTTTCCGGTGAATGGGGATATGGCGACAATCCGGATGGGAGCAAGCCCGGCTATCGTATAGTGTCAATCGAGGGCGATAAGCTGGACAGTTTCTACAAGGAAATCGGCAGCGCGCAGCAGATAGAGATCAGTCCGGCCGGAGCCACCTGGCCGATAGTCAGCGGACAGGTGGATCTGGAGGCCAAGGTGTACTCCGACAATGGCACTGTCTCCGGAGTGACGTACAGTGTTGACAACGCCACGGCGGTGGCCATGACTCTGGCAACTGGATCGAAGTGGGTCACGGCCAAGGCGACCTGGGACACCGGGGCTCTGTCGCAGGATTACCACAAGATCACTGTGACGGCCACCGACAACGCCGGGAGTTTCCAGACCGAGACCGAGGTCAAGGTGAGTACTGAGACAACGCTGACGATCAAGGATCTGCAGGATCATCTCAGAGTCTACCAGGGGTACTACGTGACGATACAGGGCGTTACTGATCAGGCTATGTTCAACACCCCGATGGTCCCGCAGGGGTCTGGCGGTGCGAGGTTCAATGACGGAACCGGCTCTGCTCTGATCTATGCGGGAGAATGCTATTCTCCAGCTCTCCCCAGTATCGCCGTAGGGGACACAATCAAGGTGAAGGTTATCCCCATGAGGTTCACTTGGGCTTTCATCGGCGCAACGGAGGACCGAGAGGGTACCTTCGACATGATGAAACTGCAGGAGAACATGATACCGGAGGCTCAGAAAGAGGACGACGCCAGCGGTAACCATGTGGCGAGGTGGTTCATGAGACTGGTGACTGCCGATGGCATCACCAAGCTGTAAAAGTCAAACGACTTCTGAAGATGGCAATTCGTCGATCAAATAAGTGCGGAAAACGGACAGAAAGGGAATCACGGCAGGGAGGAGCCCGAAGCTAGGAGGCAGGGAGTGTCAATACTGAGAACGCTGAAAGCGAGACAGGTGAAGTTCGGCATCATGTGGAAGATGTTCCTGGCGGCGTTGGTCGTAACGCTGATTGCTGGCGTTTACGTCATAGAATACGTTCTACCGCAGATGAGGGACAGCCTTATGCACGAGAAGGAAGTCAAGACGCGGGAAGAGGTGGAGGTCGCGTATGGCATGTTGCAGTTCTGCCTCAATCTCGAAAGGACTGGCCTGGTAACTAGAACTGAGGCACAGACATATGCTCTGGCTGCTCTGAACGGTCTACGTTACGGGGAGAATCAGGATGGCTACTTCTGGGTAAATGACTATCAGCCGGTCATGCTGGAGGAGCCTTTCAGACCTGATTTGGTTAATAGTAATGTCTCCAACATCCAGGATACCCATGGCAACTACATCTTCCAGGATATGGTCAGGCTGGCTCAGACTGAAGGAGGGGGATTCTACACGTACTACTGGCAGTACAGGGACGAGCAAGGCCACGTTGTCCCCAAGCTTTCCTACGTGAAGGCGTTTGAGCCGTGGGGGTGGGTGGTCGGGACTGGAATCTATACCCAAGATGTAGTGCAGGCGATGAACACGCAGCGCATCTATGTGCTATTAGCCTATGGTGGAGTTGCCTTGATTAGCCTCATTCTGTTCTGGGTTCTAACGAAAATGGTTATAGGCAGACCCATATCTGCTCTGGTGAGAACGTCCAAAGCCCTGGCTGAGGGCAATGTGGAGCAACAGATCAAACTGAAGTCCAATGATGAGATCGGCGCTCTGGGGACGGCGTACTCCGGGGTCGTCGACTATATGAGGGATATGGCTGGTGTCACCAGCAGGCTGGCTGGTGGCGACCTGACGGTGGAAGTCAAGCCCAAATCCGAGGATGATGTTCTGGGCAATGCTTTCGTTCAACTGGTGTCCAAGCAGCGGGAGCTGATAGGAAGGACAAAGGCCGCTGCAGCGAGCGTGTCTCAAGCCAGCGTCCAGCTGACGAAGGCAGCGGAGCAAACGGCGCAGACGACACAGCAGATTGCAGCTACCATACAGCATGTGGCCAAAGGAGCGAATGAGCAGGCGGCTTCCCTACAGCAGACTGCCGGGGGCATGGGCCAGCTATCCAAGGCGATAGACCAGATAGCGGAGGGCGCGCAAGAGCAGGCGACCGGTGTAGATGAAGCAACTGGTATCGTGAGGAAAGTGTCAGCGGCGATCGCGCATGTGTCGGGTAATGCTCAAGCCGGGGCGGAAGCCTGGAGGAGTACATCTTCTTCTGCGGCCGATGGCGCGCGGATGACTCATGAGACCGCTGAAGGTATGCGCAAGATAAAGAAGGCCATGGATGTTGTGTCATCGAGAGTCACTGACCTCGGCGAGAGATCAGGGGAGATTGGCCGGATAGTGGCAACGATAGACGACATCGCGGCACAGACAAATCTCCTGGCATTGAACGCGGCAATAGAAGCGGCGAGGGCCGGGGAGCAGGGGCGGGGTTTTGCCGTGGTGGCGGATGAGGTAAGGAAACTGGCGGAACGATCGTCCGTAGCTACCAGGGAGATTGCCAGCATCGTGGGTGGCATTCAGACAGGAGTGAGAGAAGCGGTGAGCGCGATGCAACTGGGGACCAAGGAGGTAGAGGCGGGGAACAAGTTGGCGTCGGATGCTGGAGGCTCGCTGGACAACATCCTGGAGAGATCACAGAAGGTTGGGACGCAGGTAGAGCAGATACTCCAAGCGGCGCAACAGTTGGATAGTCTGAGCAGCGGCATGGTCGAGGCGATAGAGCGGATCAACCGCATAGTGGAGCAGAATGCGGCGGCTACCGAGGAGATGACGGCGAGTTCTGAGGCCGTATCGAAGCTGGTGGAGAGTTCGGCTGGGGTAGCTGAGGAGAACAGTGCGGCATCGCAGCAGGTATCGGCGTCTGTGGAGGAAATGTCGGCGCAGGTAGAGGAGGCCCTGGCAGCAGCGCAGTCACTAGCCGACATGTCAGAGGCGATGGAGCGAGCGGTGGCGGTGTTCAAGTTGGAGGCAGAGGAAGTGGAGCGAAAGTGAGCCGAAAGAGGGTGAGGTATGGCAAAGGAGACGAACGCTGCAACTGAACAGCAGTTGGTGCTCTTTGACCTGGACTCCGGGCACTATGCGATAGACAGCAGGAATGTACGAGAGATCATCCGGATGCAGGCGATAACGAAGGTGCCTGGGGCGCCAGCGTCTGTGGAAGGGGTGATCAATCTGAGGGGGAAGGTAACCCCGGTGCTGGATCTGAGGAAGAGACTGGGCTTGCCAGTAGGGGATGAGAACAAAGGGACACGGATAGTGGTGGTGGAGGTAGAGGGGCAGGATGTGGGGTTGACAGTGGATGGGGTGAGCGAGGTATTGCGGATACCGGTATCGGTGATAGAGCCGACGTCGACTATAGCAGTGGCGGAGGGGACAGATTACATACTGGGAGTAGCGAACCTGGGCGAGAAGCTGGTGATACTGCTGGACATACGTAGATTGCTGAGTGGCGGCGAGAAGCAGATGCAGGTGGGGGGGAAGAGAGGCCAGAGTCAAGCGCTCGCCGGTAGGCCTGTCGCGTAGTGGATATGGAACCTACGGAAGCGCGAAGGCGCAGCAGACACATGAGCCTCTGACTGGAGCGCCTCCGATGTGGGGCGGATTTCTGGTCATCGACGAGCCGTGTGTCAGACCCAGAAGGGACCATTTCCCAGCGTGAATTGTCGGTTCAAGGAAAGAAATGGACCTGGAGGGACTCGAACCCTCGACCTTCTGCCTGCCAGGTATCTGGCTCTGAACGGTGTGGCATAGACACACGATAGGGCAGCGAAAGTCGTCCGGTTGTCATCTGAAGATTAGACAGAGATCTCGCCGGTGGTTCATGCACCAAAGCCAGAGGGTATGCAGAACTCATCGCACTTCGCTCTCTCCAACCAGACAAGCAGGGGAACGTGTAGCCTCAACCATGACTTCGCTGGCATCCGTCATCCCTGGTGACACCCCTCAGCCAGCCCTCTAAGTTTCAGAGTAGAAGCGATTCCTTCCCCGAGGCGACAACTGCGCATGGAATGAGAGGATGAGATAGTGGCATCTCGTCTCCGCAGATGGGTATAATGGGCACCAATAATGGGCATAAAGAGTCTCGTCAGTGATTTCCGAGAAGCACTGGCGGTGGAAATAGAAGAGCAGAAGAAGGGGATAGCCCGCCTTGATATGCAATCTTCTCGGCGGCGATCGCATGTGGGGAACTTCATTGGCAGGTACCGTCAATGCTCATAAGAGTCGTTGACGTATCAGCGAATGGCAACGGGGTGTCATACAGGCTTGCCTATTCGAGGCCTGTCAAGAAGTATCTCTTGGAAGACACCTTTTTCGTGCAGTACGATGGCCACGTCGAGACAACTAACATCCAGCAGAGCATCTTGGTCATACCAGTCGTCTCGATGATTGCTCCGATCGCCTGGGCCATTGGAGCCGATATAGAGATGGATGCACTGGACGAGACCTATCTACGGTCTCTGGACAATGTCAGGAAAGTACTCACGAATTGGTACCCGCGCTTCTCATCCTCCGGCACCCTGAATGTCAGCAATGTAGTGAGGAACCAATTTGGAGGAAGCAGAACTGGTCTGCTCTTTAGCGGCGGACTTGATGCTTTCACGTCTTACACCAGACACAAGGATGAGAAACCAGACCTCATATCCGTGTGGGATTGGGACCCTCAACTTCACGAGGAAGACAAATGGGCCTACGTCATCAGAGCCGCGCGATGGCTGGCCGAGCGTGACGGAGTGACTTCTCTGCAGGTCAGGTCAAACTTGACATACATCAACGAACGATTGCTCAACTATGAGTTCGGTTTCAGCTCCTGGTACGGTGAGGTTGCCCATGGGCTGCTGCTGCTTAGTATGTGTGCTCCAATCACTGCGGCCAGAGACATAGGTAGATTGCTTATCGGTTCAAGCACCCCCCAGGATCGACTGGAGCCATGGGGTTCACATCCTTCGATAGACAACAACGTGTCATGGGCAGGTATTGCAGCGACGCACGATGCCATAGAGATGTCAAGACAGCAGAAGATACGGTATATGTGTGCAGCAGACCAGGAGTGCCTGACAAAGTTGAAGGTATGTCACATATATCCCCTGAATTGCGCGAAGTGTGAGAAGTGCTTCAGGACAATCGTGGGGTTGTGCATGGAAGGGATTGACCCTAGGGACTGTGGCTTCAATGTTGATGAGAAGAAGCTTAACAAGATAAGGCAATCTATCCTCACTGGCAAGATGCCAGCGTCACGTAGTGAAATGATAGAATGGACTGAAATGCAGCGATACCTTCCGCAGGAAACAGGCCCAGATGTCATCGGCTCCAGGGAGTTCTTCACGTGGTTCAGGGGCTATGACTTCTCTCAGCACCGCCTCAGAAAGTGGCGGTGGCTTCCGTGGATTGCCTGGCTTGAATTGCTACGCTTGTCCCACAGCATCAGGTCCATGCAAGTGACAAGAGAGCACCTGAAATACCTGCGCTATTGGGCTGTCTGTGCCTTGCACGCGACTCTGTATCGCGGTCGGGGAGTTCTCGCGGCCACACTGCGGTTTCATCGGCCAGCACCGTAGGGGCAAGTATGAAGGCAGACTGGAGAAAGCGATGGGGCAGGCAGTAACAAGACCATCGAATCAGTCTCTGGAGAGGGCAAATGGACCTGGGGGGACTCGAACCCCCGACCTTCTGACTGCCAGTCAGACGCTCTCCCTCTGAGCCACAGGCCCAAACTCTATATACTTTACCAGAAAACGGCGAGGGCTGCCTAATGCCGTACACGGGACAATCGGTGGCTATCAGATCGGACTGCACACCCCCGCGAAAGGCCTCATAGCTATGCCGATCCCTTCCTGTAGACTTCCATTTGCCCTAAAGCGAGGATTCTCGTCTGTTCTGGATGTGCTTCACTCGCTGTCGCTGATTACCATAATGGCAGTGGCTTCCGCTGCTATTCTGCCGTCCCTTCGCTTTATGGTCGCCTCCGTCCACAGGTGTCTTGTTGACTTGCGCGTTATGGAGGCGGCCACGGTGAGCGACTCGCCTATGAGCAGCGGGCGTCTGAACTTGATCTGAACCTTGGCTGTAACAGCGAGTGCCCCGGAAGAGAGGTTGTATGCCGCCCAACCCATGGCTTCATCGAGAAGGGCACAAGTTATCCCGCCGTGGAGGTAGCCGGGGTAGCCTTCGTGAACGCCGGAAGGCGTGAACTCCGCCCTGACACTCTCGCCTTCCGTGCGAAAACGGAGCTTCAGTCCGACGGGATTCTGCTGGCCGCAACCGAAGCATTTGTCAGTCAGTTGTCGCTCTATCTTGTCTCTGGATGGCATGTCTCTCCTTCGCCTGATCTTATCCGTGGTGGCCTCTGATATCGGCGATATTCTAGCAGTTTTGCGCTCGGGACGCGCCTTTGTCACAGCTCATTTGACAGAAATGCTCCGGAGAGCCAGACTCTCGGTGCGGGCTTCTGGTGAAGCAGCCTGCAATTGCCGCTCAAGTCGGATTCTGGGGACAGTTCTATCTCAAAGGGGGGAGAATGTCATCATCTCAGGCTTTCAAGTCTAAGTATGGCCCGTGGGCGCTGGTTACCGGAGCAGCTCGTGGAATGGGAACTGAGTTCGCGCGGCAGATCGGAGCGTTGGGACTCAACTTGGTGCTGGTGGACATGCTGGCGGATGAACTGGCGCAGGTGACAGAGGAAGTCCGGAAGAGCAGCGCTGTGGAGATCAAGACCGTTGTGACCGACCTATCTCGCCTGGAGTTCATCGAGACGATACGTCGGGAGACTGAAGGGGTAGAGATTGGTTTGCTGGTAAGCAACGCAGCGTATCCGCCGGTGGGGCTCTTCTTTGAACAGAGCCTACAGGACAAGCTGAGAATGATAGAAGTGAACTGTCGCGCTCCACTCATGCTAGTGCAGGAATTCGGGGCGAAGATGTTGACCCGCAAGCGCGGTGGCATAATCCTGCTTTCTTCGGGGTCTGCGTTGCAGGGAGTGGCCTATATTTCCAGCTATGCTGCCACCAAGGCCTACAATCTCATCCTGGCGGAGAGCCTTTGGGACGAAGTGCGCGAGCACGGCGTGGACGTCCTTGGGTTCATGCCCGGAGCCACAAGGACGACTGGCTTCGTGCTATCCAAACCGCACTTGGAGCGATCGACACTGGCCACTGTAGCTGAACCGAAGCCCACGGTAGCCGAGGCGTTGAGAATGCTGGGCAAGACGCCAAGCTGGATACCGGGCAGAAGAAACCGCTGGACTCTGACCCTGGCTCAGAGACTGCTGCCACGAAGGCAGATGATCAAATTGGTGGGAAGCAACATGCGCAAGTGGTATGGGAAGTGATGAAGTGTCCCAATCTGATCTAACGATGCAACATCCCGCTGCACCATCCTGGCAGGGCTACGTGTGAAAACAAAGGGAAATGTGAGTGTCAGGTCTCAGACCTGACCTGAGTGCTTGTTGAGATCGACGCCAGTTTCAACCCCCTGGCCCCCAATCATGGGGGAAGAACGAGAGAGTTGGGGGGGGCACCCCCAAACCTCCGGCAGGACTTCGCCCTGCACCCTGTGGGGAATCCCAGGCCGCTATCTTGGCCAACGGGGTCCCGAGGCTTTCAAGAATGAAGAGAAGCGGGTCGGTGTTTTACCGACCCGCCATGTTCACCTCTTGGCCGCTCGTCTCTCGCGCTAGTCCTTGAGGTAGGTATCAATATACTTGTTGACGAAGGCCGGTGTCTTCCACCACTTCTTGGCGCCCATGTCCTGCACAATCGCGTCACTGGCGATGTAGGACGGGCCTCCGGTCACCATGCCGCCGGGATAGGTTGAGGCCCCGCAGACGTAGAGGCCGGCTATGGGCGTCCTGGTGCTGGAGCACGACTGATCCGGGCGGTTGTTGCCCATCTGCAATATGTTGTAGTCGCCGTGCTTTATCCCACCCCGCACCATGCAGGGGATTCTTCTCTCGATGTCCACCGGCGACTCACTGGAGTGAGCGATGATGTCCTTTCTGGTGAACCCCTTCAGGTGGCTCAGCCAAAGTTCCAACACCTTGTGTTCGATGTCTCTCTTCCTCTTCTCCCAGTTCTCCTTGTGACCGTCCAGGTCGTAGGGAGCCGGGAACTGGAACTTGGATACATGATGGCCTGGTATGTCCACGAGCGTTGGATCATATAGAGTCTCGCAGGTGGCATGGCCTCCGATGTGGTCCAGCTTCCCCGCCCGGACGCTGGTGAAGAACTTCATCACATCATCTTCGTTCTCGAAGCCCATGATGTTCATGATGGACTGATTGATCGCTGGATCCTCCACATCATAGACCAGAGGCTTTTCAGTAGCGATGTGCATGGTCCACAGGCTCCACTTGTCGAACTTCCACGAGTTGCAGCGCTCTGTCAGAGTGGCCGGAATATTCTTCTCGCCCACCAGCTTAATGAAAGTGGTGTGCGGGTCAAGGGTAGAGGCCACCGCCTTGCACTTCACCGTGGTCCCGTCCCAGAGCTCGACGCCGCTGACCTTCCCACCGTCTACGTTTATCTTCACCACCTCGGCGTTCTCCAGTATCAGACCGCCGTTCATGATGACGTCCTTGCCGAACAGGCTGGCCAGCTTGTGTGAGCCGCCGTAGCACTGCTGCTTGTGCATGGCCCGGTTAATCATCAGCGGGAAGAGGAACGCCCCCGTCTCCGTCGGATCCAGCCCCCACATACAGGCGGCGTAGAGGAAGACCGCCCTCACCTTGGGGTGCTTGAAGGTCTCGGTTACCAGGTCGTACGGAGATTTCTCCATCATCTCCAGGAACTCCTGGCCCAGCTTGGTCTTCTGGGTCTTGACCACCAGGTCCAGCGACGGCAGAGGTGGCACATAAGTCCCCGGAGCCAGGATCTCGTCCATCATCTTGTCGATCTTCTTGATCCAGCCGTAGAAAGTCCGGGCGTCGTCCATAGACCACTTCAGTATGGAATCGTAGGTATCCTCGGCCATGCGGTGCAGCAGTATTGACTTCCTGTCCTTGAAGAGCATGCCTGCCTGGGCGTTGGGGTATATCCAGAGTAGGCCCCTCTCCTTGAAGTCGAAGTCTTTGTACATCGGCATGTACTCCACCATCAGGTGGTAAATGGCATGGGTGTTGGCGTAGTGGCAGGGATACAGGATTTCCTCGGTGGCCAGGCCGCCGCCTATCTCGCCCCGCCTTTCCAGAAGGATGACCTTCAGACCGGCCTTGGCCAGGTAGGCCGCCGTGATCAAGCCATTCGGCCCGGCGCCGATCACCGCCACATCGCATTCCAGCTTGTTGGCCATCACCGGATGAACAATCTTGCCGTAGTCGCCTTCATTTCTGTAGGGGAAACGTGTCTGCATCAGATTGCCTCCTTCCTCGAATTGTCCACCCTAGACCTCACCGCTCTTCACCTGCTTATCGGAGACGTAGTAAGGTGATGGATACCACCAGTTGCCTGGCTTCAGGTTCAGGTCTTCTATGAGGAGATGCATGAGGTTGTAAGGCACGGCCATCAGGGCCAGAGCTCCGGGATAAGAGGTTTGGGCAACCAGGTAGAGCTTGTCAATCGGGGTGCGGTACCGCCCACATTCCGGCACTGGCCGGCGGTCGTACCACTGATCGTCGCAGACCCGGATTCCTTCCCAGTTGCCGCCGACGAAGCCCATATTCCTGATGGAGGAATCCAGCGGTGACATGGCGAACTTGGCCACGATGTTGTCGTCGCCCATATTGGTGCAGTACTGGCGGTACATGGCGAGGGCCATTTCCACCATTTCCTCTTTATGCTTGTTGTAGTTCTCGATCCCGTCGACGAAGTATTCTGGGACCGGCACCGGGAAGAAGTTGTAGATGACGTGATAGCCGGGAGGGCACCGCGTCGGGTCATAGATGCTGGAACGGCACGAGCGCATCACGAACCCGTCTTTGCCCAGAACCGGGAAGCGGCGCTCCACATCCACCACATTCCGGTGACTGTCCAACTCCGCCATGCTTTCGACCGGGAATATGCAGCCCAGGGACGGGTACTTGTCCATGAACTCACCGGCCTTGCCCTTGAAACGAGGCAACTCCTTGACGATCAGGTCCAGCTTGAAGAGGCTGCCGCCGTTCAGGTTAATATCCAGCACCTTCTGATAGAAGCCCGCATCCAGGTGCTTCTTGGGCACCAGCTTCAGGAAGGTTTCCTTAACGTGGACATCGCTGATGACGGCCTTGTCCGCCCAGATTATCTTGTTGGCCGGAGGTGCGGAATCGGCCAGCCGAACGCCCTTGGCCTCACCGTTCTCGATGATGATCTCTTCCACCTTGGAGTTGGTGTAGAACTTGGCCCCGTGAGCCAGGGCGCAACGCATGGTGGCATGAGCGTAGGAGTGCATGCCGCCCAGGAAGACGCCCGAGGCGTACATGAGGAGGAAGGTGATGGCCGCGCCGACCATGCCCAAACCCTTGGTGATGTATTCGGGACCGCTGTCCCAGGCAGCGTCGCAGATGCCCACTCTTTGAGCGTCTTCCTTGCAGAGGATGTTGGCGATATCCAAGGTGGACATCTGCAGCCAACTGTCGTCATACACTTGGCCCAGAAGGGGCACCTTCTTGATAGCCTTCACCCAAGGCAGGTCCTGGGGTTCCCGGCTGTAGCCCTCCGGTAGTGGCGGGGTCCAGTAGATGGATCGGAGCCATTCCCGGCACTCCGGCGATTCAAGGATGGAGTACGTGGCCTCTGTCTGGGCGGCTACATCTTCGCCCCACATCAGCATCGATTCTCTGACCACCTGCTTGTTCCAGCGGCCGCCCGAAGTAACCCGCTTGCAGTCAGAGCTTATGGCTGTGCCCCATACGTCGCACGGAACCATCCTCAGCCCAAACTTGTGCAGCTCCAGTTGCTCCCACGCTGGCGAAGCGCCAGCGTAGTTGTAGGCTGCGTGCGGCTCGATCCTGAAGCCGGGTATGGGCTCGATGGTCTCGCAGCCGCCCCCGATCTCCGTTCTGGCCTCCACCACGCAGACCTTGACGCCACACTTGGCCAGATATGCGGCTATCCCCAGTCCATTCGGACCGCCACCGACCACCACCACGTCATAGCGATTCTCTTTGCTCATGCCTCTCTCCTCTCTGCTCGATCAACTTGGCAGGTCAATTCGTGTGTTGCGTGCTTGCGGGTGAAACGAGCACGCAGCCACGGCAACGCGTGCTCAGTGGTGGGCTCGCAAACTCAGACAACAGCATAGCGCCTGGGTTTCCGGCTGGCAAGACACTAGGCATCCAAACCCGCAGGTTGCAGATGCAGTGCAAATCTCCATGTTCATAAACAGCGCCGGCAATTGAACACCGAGAATCATACCGAAAAAACCGCGATGCGGCGCTGGACGGAGGGATGGATGCATCCCTAGACGGACGACGGGTTTTCATGACGACCGGTCGGGTGACCGGACTGCAGAGGATGCTATTAGCGCCAGATCTCACATGGGAGGGGCTGACTATCAACCACTCTGCTATTCGAAGGTTGCTCTGCCCCCCGTCAGATGGCATCTTGCTGGCAAAGCCAAACGGCGCATCTGTATCCGCACGGCTTGCCCCGCGCATCTTCACCAAAACCGAGGTAGTCTCTTCTCTTGGTAGACACAGGGCGCCGCTCTCAAGCTCGCTCAGACATGGGAAGCTGATCCGTGCATGTTGTGCGAGCCCTCTTTGGGTCACGCCCTGGACTCTTCCGATCACTCCCAGGTATTGCTGAGATATCATCACATCACCCCTGTTACTGTACATTAAGCCTATGTTCTGTTGAGTTGATTGTCAACTGCCACTCGCTGGACAGTAAAACAGGTTGGACGAGATTCGAAGACTGCACGCTCACCGTCTTGGCGGCCGACTGGGCCGCGATCCGGAGGGGCGAACTGGATCGCTTCAATGCCTGGACCAGCGGCGAGCTGAAGATCGACGGTGACATGACGCTCATGCTCCAGCTTGAGGAGGCGATCTCCAAGCTGAACAAGTGACGGTCGTTCACAAAAGACCGCAAGAGCCGCCTTCCTGCGGGAGTACGTGCCAGTTGGCGTCTGGGGCAGATGTCCATTTCGCGTGCGCAACACTCCATTGAAATTCCACCACGAGCCATGATACCATCCTCCTGATCGCTTCTTGCCTGTGTGAACAAGTTGCGGGTTCTCCGAATGGCTGGGAAAGAGCGGACTTGATGTGCTGAGAACCATATGGGATTGGATGACAAGCACTCTGGGTCTATCCATCATCGGTAGTGTCATAGCGGCGCTCCTTGTGGGACTTCTGGCGTGGTTCCGAAAGAAGATATGGAGATGGATCACACGTAACCGCAGGAAGCAGACAGCACCACTGAAGCCCGGGTTCCCCTTTGACGTAGCCAAGTCAGCGCGCGAAGCGGCGCAGAAGGCCCCGAACTTCTCCGTTGAAGAGCTCTACATCCCTTACCAGGAACGCGTTGAAGAGGCTGAGCAGGCGGAGCTCCGCAGCACGTTGGACAATGACCCGTTTCTACTGATTAGGGGGCGGACGGGTCTAGGAAAGACGAGGGAAGCTCTAGAGATCATAGACCGCATGCAGCGAAGGTTCGGCGAGGTTACCATCCTGATTCCCAGATCAAGCTTGAGTCTTCCGCCCTTCGATTGGCCGAGCACAGTAGCCACCCGGCACATAGTCCTCTACGTGGATAATCTCCATGAGCGCTTTTTCTCACCACCGAAGGAGGGGGAGAGATATGCTGTCGCTGGTGATTTCCGTACCTGGTTTCAAAGTGCCGTCGAACATTTGAGGAACCGGTTCCCCGGTTCGGACTTTAAGGTGGTGGCTATCGTCAGGGATGACATCCAAGATGCTGCCACGGGGGCAAACTGGCGGGAGAAGATCGGCTACTCTCCCACTGACCCCTTCTGGAATAGCTTCACCGTAGTTCAGCTTCCTGATTGTAACATTGCTTGCCGACGACATCTCGTTGACGCCTGCGCTGCGTGGCGTCAGATAACGATTGATGATGATTCAGCAGATGCACTGGCAGCCAAGACCGATGGGACTGCTGGAGCAATTGTGGCCCCGATAGGCAAGAAATCGCCTGGCGAGACCGTGTCTCTGGACGAAGTCAAAGGATGGCCGGGTTCTTTCGAGGGGCAGGCGGCCAGGGACTGGCAGAATCTGATAGCACCGTACCCCAGCAGGCGCGTGATATTCGAAGCCATTAGTCTGCTCAAGCAGGCGGGCATGACGCCACACGCGGACCTTACTCTGGAACTGGCAGCAGGCCTCCTGGGCTGGCCAGTGATCGTCAACCGGCTCAAAGTCCGCCGCTCAACTGCGGAGGTCGATACCTGGATCAAGGTGAAAGACAGAATACTTGACTGCCCTGAAGAGTACTACAAGGACAAGCTGTCGCTTCCAGACAATTCAACGATGGTGGTGAACGCCGTTCACCGCATCTGGCATCGAGACCCGATCCGGTTCGCGCCGGAATTCGGCTCTCTGGGCCATGCACTTGTTGAACTGGCATCTGGTGACAGGAGAAGACAGCTGGAGGAAGCGATAGCCTGCTACGGTCGCGCGCTGGAGATGCGAACGAAGGAGGCCTTCCCAACGGAGTGGGCCGCGACGCAGAACAGCCTGGGTATTGCCTACAGCGGTCGCATCAAGGGGGCGAAGGCGGATAACATGGAGAAAGCCATAGCCTGTTTCAGCCGAGTGCCGGAGGTATACACGAAGGAGACCTTCCCGATGGAGTGGGCGACGATGCAGAACAACCTAGGCGCTGCCTACAGCGATCGCATCAAGGGAGAGAAGGCGGACAACCTGGAGAAAGCCATAGCCTGCTACGGTCGGGCGCTGGAGGTGCACACCAAGGGGGCCTTCCCCATGGGTTGGGCGATGACTCAAAACAACTTGGGTGTGGCCAACAGCGATCGCATCAGGGGAGGGAAGGCGGACAACCTGGAGAAAGCCATAGCCTGTTTCAGCCGGGCGCTGGAGGTATACACGAAGGAGGCCTTCCCCATGGACTGGGCGATGACCCGGAACAACCTGGGCAATGCCTACAGGAATCGCATCAAGGGGGCGAAGGCGGACAACCTGGAGAAAGCTATAGCCTGCTACGGCCGGGCGCTGGAGGTGTACACGAAGGAGACCTTCCCGATGGACTGGGCGATGACCCGGAACAACCTGGGCAATGCCTACATCAATCGCACCAAGGGAGACAAGGCTGACAATCTGGAGAAAGCCATAGCCTGCTACGGTCGGGCGCTGGAGGTACAGACTAAGGAGACCTTCCCGACGCGCTGGGCGATGACCCAGAACAACCTCGGCGTGGCCTACGGTGATCGCATCAAGGGGGAGAAGGCTGATAATCTGGAGAAAGCCATAGCCTGCTACGGTCGGGCGCTGGAGGTGCGCACCAAGGAAGCGTTCCCGATGGACTGGGCGATGACCCAGAACAACCTCGGCGCGGCCTACGGTGATCGCATCAAGGGGGAGAAGGCTGACAATCTGGAGAAAGCCATAGCCTGCTACGGTCGGGCGCTGGAGGTGTACACGAAGGAAGCCTTTCCGGTGGATTGGGCCGATGTACAGTCGGACCTTGATAAGGCATTGAAGACCCTGCAGGGCATCAAGAACAAGTAGCGCCTTTCGCCGTTTCCTGTCGGTCTGTCCATGCGCGCTGAGAGTCCTCATGTTTCCTGAAATGTTTCTGGCCTAATCCATGGAATCCGTTGAGCCGCAGGATACGGGTGGCGCATTACGGCACAGTAAAACAGTCTCTCCCTGTCACACCGGAACTCATCTGACGCGGCCCCCTTCCCGCACCCCGCACTATCCATGAGTCATGCAGCCGTTCTACATCCCAGGGGGCCAATGGTACAATATGCGGGAGCATCGACCCGACTCAATGACAAGAATCAGCCGTATGGAGCGAAGATAGATGAGAAGCGAGCCTTTCAAGATCAAGGAAGTCAAGAAGATGACGGCGCTCAGGCCGTACGAACGGTGGAACATCCTGAAGCAGGCGCACTTCAATACGTTTCACGTTTGTTCGGATCACGTGGCCTTTGACATGGTGGCGCGGGGTATGTCGGCGTGGTCTCACTTCCAGAAGGCCGGGCTGATGATTGGCGACGAGGCCTATGCCGGTGCCAGGAGCTTCCTGCGGCTGGAGAGCGCTGTCCAGGAAGTCCTGGGCATTGACCGTCTGGTGCCGACGCACAACGGGATCGGCTCGGAGAAACTCCTGGCAGCCACGATGATTCAACCGGGCCAGACGGTCTTGCACAATCGCGGGCGGTGCGAGGGTTTGGTCCTGGCCAACAAGGGAAAGAGCGTGGACGTCAGCGTCAAAGAAGCCGCCAAGTACGGAGAGCCGGAGAAGTTCGGTGGGAATCTCGATGTGGCAAAGCTGGGGCGGCTGTTGAAAGAACTCGGGAAAGATGGAGTGGCCTACATCCAGATTGAGACGTGCCCTGACGCGTGGAACGGCCAGCCTGTGTCGCTGGCCAACATCGAGGCGGTGAAGAAGCTGGCGACCGCCTGCTCGGTGGCGCTGGTGGTAGACGTTTCCAACGTTCTGGAAAACGCCTACTGGATCAGGAAGGTGGAAACCCCGAACCAAGGCATATTGGACATTGCCCGGAAGATCATCCAACTGGCGGACATCGTTCTGATGGATGCCAGCCAGGACCCGCGATCGGACGTCGGTGGTTTCATTGCCAGCCCGCATGACGACTGCTTCGAGAAACTCAGAAATGAGGTGGTGGTCTTTGAGGGACTGCACACGTACGGCGGCATGTCGGGCCGGGCCATGGAGGTCTTCGCCATCGGCGTGGAAGAAATGCGGAAAACGGAATACACCGAATGGTATCAGGAGCAGGTCGAGGCGCTCTACAACATGATCAAGGCCGAAGGTGTGCCGGTGTTCAAGGGCACCAGAGGCATCGCGCTGGATGTGAAGCAGTTCCTGCCGCATATTCCGAGTGCGGAATCGCCCAAGTTCGTCCTGGCAGCTTCGCTGTATATCCAGGGCGGCATGCGCGGCAAGATAGAAGGGTTGTGGGACTATCACGCAAAAGGCGAGGGGGCTAGAACCCTGATGTTCGAGCTTCCCCGGTGTGCCTACACCATCAACCATCTGAGGGAGGTCGCGGACGTGGTGACGGCGGTGTATAAGAACAGAGAAGACTTGACGGGCCTTTCGCTGAAGAATGCCCCCGAATTCGTTGATGAGGCCCAATTCGAGCCGTTGAAGCAACGTCTGTTTGTGTCGTTCCCGCGGGTGGAGCGCTCAGAGAAGCGGATGTACGAGCCCTACAAGATCGCGATTTTCGAACCCGTCAGGATGGTGGACAAGGAGTGTCGGAAAAGGGCCATCGCCGAAGCCGGATACAACACCTTCCTGCTCAAATCGGAAGACGTTTACCTGGACCTCTTGACCGACAGTGGAACTTCGGCCATGAGCTGCTTCCAGTGGGAGGGGATGACCAACACCGGCGACACTCCGTACAGCAGTCGCCACTACCTGAAGATGGTGGAGGAGTTCCGGGAGATTCTGGGCTACAACTACATCATTCCGACTCACCAGGGCCGGGCCGCGGAGCACATCATGTCCCAGTGCATGATCAAGCCGGGGCAGATCGTGCCCGGAAACATGTACTTCACCACGACGAAGCTGCATCAGGAGATGGCTGGCGGAGTTTTTGTGGATGTTATTGTGGACGAAGCGCAGGATCCGACCAACCCGTTCCCGTGGAAGGGCAACATAGACTTGAAGAAGCTGGAGAATGAGATTCTCCGCGTTGGCCCGGAGAATGTGGCTTATGTGAGTTATGAGACCTGCGTGAACATGGCCGGCGGACAGCCGATATCCATGCAGAACGCCAAAGACGTGGCGAAGCTGCTGCACAAGTACGGCATCCCGAACATGTATGATGCCACGAGGTGCGTTGAGAACGCTTATATGATCAAGTGGAAGGATCCTCAATACAGCGACAAACCCGTCAAAGAAATCCTGCGCGAGCTGCTGAGTTACGGCGACGGCTGCACGATCAGCGCCAAGAAGGACTTCCTGGTCAATATGGGCGGATTGATCGCATGCAACAGCCCCGACTTGAACCGTGCCTTCCTGAGGATGTTGCGGGTGTGGGAGGGAGACGTGACCAACGGTGGTATGGATTCCAAGGACATCGAGGCCCTCCATCGAGGTTTGATGGATTCACTGGACGATGACTACATCAAGATGAGAATTGCCCAAACCCAGGAATTCGGCCGCAAGCTCCAGGAAACCGGTGTGCCGATTGTGGTGCCTCCCGGCTCACATGCTGTCTTCATTGACGTCAAGCGATTCCTGCCCCACATAGACCAGGAAGAGTATCCGGCGCAGGCTTTGACTGCGGCCATATACATTGAGTCTGGGGTGAGGACGATGGAGCGCGGGAATGTCTCCAAGGGTCGCGACCCTAAGACCGGCCAGAACTACCGGCCAAAGCTCGAACTGGTCCGGTGCACCATCCCGCGGAGGGTCTACACGAATTCCCACATAGACTACGCGGTGGAAGGCATAGCGGGGCTGTATCGGAAGCGCGACCGGATCACCGGGCTGAAGCTGGCGTATGAGCCCAGAGTCCTGCGTTTCTTCCAGGGCAGGTTCGAGCCGCTGAAGAACTGGGACTTCTGAAGCATGTTGCTGCTAAGGTGAATCCGGACGGAGCAAATCCCTGGGTTGCCGTAGTGTCGTCTCAATACTAACCATGCAATATGTCATTCCGTGCTTGATACGGAAGCCATCGTATATGCCTTCCAGATTCCTGCTCCCCGTTTCCACGAGGACAAGTTCCGTGGGAATGACATGGATGGCTCCATTGTTAAGAAACCTCTAAGCAGGTCTTATCAACCCCCTGGCCCCCATTCTTGGAGGACAAGTAAGGGGAGTTGGGGGACGCCTCAAACCCCCGGCAAAGGGGCTTTGCCCCTCTGCACACCCCCGAATGGGTGGCACGGGCGAAGCGAAGCTTGCCCGTGTGATAGGCAGACACAGTTGGACTCCTGGCTGGAGGTCTCCTCTTGAACCTCTGTGAGACTTACGAGTTGTAGCAGGGACACTGTTGAGTACCCGTCGATAATCACCCTGCGCGTTTGCAAGGCGCTTTTGCTTTGCGACCTTCTGTTATAATGGGGCTCAAGGAGAGTGAACACAAAATGGGTATATCGAGACCTATGTCTTCAGGGATCGGCATCTGGGATCTGTTTGGCACCATTTCCGGAACACGCAGGCTGAGACAATATACTGAGGCTGTCGACGCTCTGAAGAACAGCCGGAGGGTCAAGGCGGTGATCGTCAATGTGGATTCACCGGGAGGCTTGGCCACCGCCTCTGATTTCCTCTACTGTGCCGTTTCGAGACTCTCGGCCAAGAAGCCGGTAGTGGTCTTTGTCAGCGGGACCTGCGCCTCAGGCTCCTATCTGGCCAGTTGCCCCGCAACCAAGATCGTCGCTCTGCCCACTGCCGTGATCGGCTCTATCGGCGTTCTCTCAGTCAGGCCGATAGTCCAGGACCTGCTGAACAAGATCGGCGTGCACGTGGACGTTACCAAGAGCGGGCGTCTCAAGGACATGGGCAGCTTCTACCGGGAGGCCACGGAAGAGGAGAAGAAGAAGGAAGAGGAGCTGATCGCCGGATTCTATGACTACTTCGTGGCCGCTGTGGCCAAGGGCCGAAAGATGGAAGTGAGCAAGGTGAAGGAGTTGGCCACGGGAGAGGTCTTCCTGGGCGAGAAAGCCAAGAGCCTGGGGCTGATTGACGAGGTGGGTGACCTTGACCGGGCTATTGACATCGCGGCTGAACTTGGCAAAGTGGGGCGGCGACTCTTGCCCATAAGGCGTCGACCGAGTCTGTCCGAGAGGCTGTTCCTGCGTTTCGCCGATGAGTCCTTCGAGGAAGCCTTGGTGCAAGCAGAAGGCCTGCTCAGTCGCCGGATATTCTACATTGGCTGAAGCTTGAGCAGATGCCTAGCGCAAGCGTGCCGTGGCTACCGCGATACCGACTGCCACTACCAGGATGTCGATCAGGTTGAAGTGCGTGAAGAAGGTGAGCGCATTTCCGGAGAGCCAAACATTGCTCACCAGGTAGGACAGAACAAAGCAGCCACCCGCGATGATTTGCAGGGGCAAGCCTCTCTTCCGATTGATGACCCGGCTGACAACCTCCGCAATAGCATAGGCGGCCCCGGCTGCCAGCAAGAGAGCGACCATGAGTCCGAAGAAAGGGATATCCACCGCTATTCGCAGCCAAGCCCACGCTGTTCCGACGGCGATGGCCACAAACAGCCCGGCAGCCACGGCTCGGAGATACTGAACCGGCGTTATGCTGTATGTGGGCAACCGTCTTACGTTGGCACACTTGCTGCAGCGAGCGCCGACCGGAGTCTCCACTAGGCATCTGGGGCAGATCGGAGTGCCGCACCTCCCGCACGCGAGGCTGGTTTCTACGTCATGGTGGATGGCGCATTTCATCTGGCCGTCTTCTCGCGCCTAGTGACTTCTTCGCTTGTTTAGGGCGAAGAGCCGATCGACACACTCAGGGGGGATGACCACTCCACCTATGGGTGTCTCTGTGAGGTTGTCTAGGCCATGAAAGTCGCTGCCGCCAGTAGCCAGCAGAGCATGCTTGTGAGCCAGTGAGGCCAGGTACTGGGTCGTTCTCGGTGGGTAGTTGTTGTAGTAGACCTCTATACCAATCAGGCCTACTCTCTGGAGGCGTGGGATGAGCTGCTCCAGGTCATCGATTTCGGCTGGATGAGCCAGCACGGCTAGGCCACTAACTCGGGCTATCAATTCAACCACTTCCTCCGGCGTCATCTTCTCGCGCTCCACATAAGCCGGGGCCTCGCGGCCAATGTATTTGGCGAAAGCCTTCCTCTGGGATGGGACGTAACCCTTCTCCAGCATAGCTTGGGCGATGTGAGGCCGCCCCACAGAGCCGGTGCCGGCGATGTCTTCCACGCGGTTCCACTCAACATGGACCCCCATCGTGGCCAGTTTGGCGATCATTCTCTGGGCACGGACCTTTCGGGAGTTGCGAAAAGCCGCCAGCTTGATGACCAGTTCGGGGTTGGTATAGTCGATGAAGTAGCCCAGGATATGGACTTCACCATGAGGAACATCCGTACTGACCTCAACTCCAGGGATCACCTTCAGTGTGGGATAACTCTGGGCAGCTTTCAACGCCGGAGCTATGCCGTCAACGGAGTCGTGATCGGTAAGGGAAATGACTGCCAAGCCCAGATGCGCTGCTGTCCGCACCAGTTCTTCTGGGCTCAGCCGCCCGTCCGAAGCGGTGCTGTGCATATGGAGATCTAGTTTCATGGCCTATTCCACTTCTCTGTCGATCCGGGTGATGCTGATAGCACGCCCGGTGCCCGGCTCCGTTTCGACCAGCACGGAGTTGAATATGACCGGGCCCTTGCCCACGGACAGTCGTTGCGGCATGTGGGTGAGGAAGCGGTGGATCACGTCGTCCACGCTATCGCCAATTATAGAATCTGATGGTCCCACCATACCTATGTCGCTTACAAAGGCAGTTCCCCTCGGCAGAACGCGCGCATCGATGGTCCCCACGTGTGTGTGCGTCCCGACGACGGCAGTAGCCCTGCCGTCCAGGTAGCGGCCCATGGCCTGCTTCTCGGAGGTGGCCTCAGCATGGAAATCGACCACAATGGCTTCGGGCTTCTCGGTCAGTCCTTCCAGCAACTGGTTCATCGCCCGAAACGGGCAATCGGCGTCGCCCATAAACGTGCGGCCGATCAGGTTGACTATCAGGACATTTCTCCGCCGGAGGAATCCGCGTCCGGGCACTCCCGGTGCGAAGTTCAGAGGGCGGATTATGGGAGTGTCATCGTCAAGTAACGGGAGGACCTCCTTCTGGGCCCAGATGTGATTTCCTGAAGTAAGAACATCAATGCCGCTGCCAAAAAGCTCATCAGCGGTTTCCGGCGTCAGGCCCTTTCCACCGGCGGCGTTCTCACCGTTGGCAATGACCAGATCCAACTGCAAATCGTGACGCAGGCCTGGCACTAGGTTGCGCACTGCTCTTCTGCCAGGCCTGCCGATCACATCACCGACTACCAGTATCCGCAATGGTCCCTTGTCACCTCTATTTGGCGTAGTCTACCGCCCGAGTCTCTCTGACAACAGTCACTTTTATTTGACCTGGATAGTTCAAAGTTTCCTCTACCTTCTTTACGATGTCTCGGGCGAGCCTCATGGCTCCCAAGTCATCGATCTCTTCCGGCTTCACCAAGATGCGGATTTCTCTTCCAGCTTGAATTGCGTAGGATTTCTCAATACCACTGAAGCTGTTAGCGATGCCTTCCAAGGCTTCCAAGTGCTTTAGGTACTGTTCCAGTGATTCGCGTCGGGCACCGGGCCTCGATGCGCTGATTGCATCAGAGGCAGCTACAAGGAAGGCCAACGCAGTGTTCATCTCCACTTCTCCATGGTGCGCAGCTACCGCTCTCACCACGTCCGGCGATTTCTCCCACTGCTTGATGATGTCGGCGCCGATCTGGGCGTGCGGTCCCTCCGTCTCGAAGTCGACCGCTTTGCCGAGGTCATGAAGCAACCCGGCCCTCTTGGCCTGTTCAACATTGGCTCCTATTTCGGCAGCCATCATACCGGCCAGAATCGATACCTCAACACTATGCATCAGGACGTTCTGTCCGTAGCTAAAACGGTACTTCAGCCTGCCGAGTGTTCTGATCAGCTCCGGGGGCAAGCCCTGCACCCCGGCTCTGTTCGCGGCCTGCTCTCCTTCAGTTCGGATAGTGGTCTCTACTTCATCCCGCGCTCGCTGTACCATCTCTTCAATGCGGGCAGGATGGATTCGGCCATCAAGGATCAACCTTTCCAGCGCAATGCGGGCGATCTCACGGCGCACCGGGTCGAAACAGGACAGGGTGACAGTCCCCGGGGTGTCGTCTATTATGAGGTCCACTCCGGTGGCATGTTCCAGTGCCCTGATATTTCTTCCTTCACGTCCAATGAGACGCCCCTTCATCTCGTCTCCCGGTAAAGAGACAACAGAAACAGTGCTCTCCGCCACCACGTCCCCAGCAAGACGCTGGATGGCCTGGGACAGAATGTCCCGCGATTTCTTCTCGCTTTCCTCTTTGACCGCAGTCTCCATGGCACGTACTCTTCGCGATGCCTCGTCTCTTACTTCACTGTCGACTTTCTGAAGGAGGAGCTCTCTGGCCTCCGCAGAGGACAAACCAGCTATCTGCTCTAACTGCTGCTGCTGTTTCTGCCGCAGCTCTTCCACGCGATTCCGGGCCTTCTCTATCTCTCTTTCCTTCCCTGACAGGAGCTGCTCGCGGCGCTGGAAGGATTCGTCCCTGCGTTCCAGGTTCTCCTCCTTCTGACTGAGACGCCTCTCCAGTCTCTGCAGTTCGCTCCGGGTCTCGCGGTAGCTGGCCTCTGCTTCGGCCTTCATGTTGACGGCTGCTTCTTTGGACTCCAGGAGGATGGCCTTCTGTTTTTCCTGGGCCTCGGCTACTAGCTTCTTGGCCTCCTCGGAGGCCATCTGAACCCGGCGACTGGCTATCCATTGTCGGACTATGAATGCTATGCCGACCCCAAGGACCAGACCAGCCGCTAAGCCAACAACCAGCCATGTCCAACTGGACACTCTCACCTACCTTTCTCTTTGAATTTTCCAGGCTGGGGGTAGACTACCGTAACCCGTATATTAAACGCTTTCAGCCTCGCAGTGTCAAGGATTTTGGGTGAGCGTGGTTGTGCTGGGGACAAACGTGGAATCAGGTGGTGGCGGGGCAGATGTCACCTTGCCATCTACGGACCAGGATTGCTCGAGGATGCTGGCAAATTCTTGACGGTATCCTTCAATCTATCTGTTGTACAATCTGGCATTGGTCACTACCGCTGCCTTGGGGTGTGGAGGTGAACGCGGCCTATGAGCATAATATACCTTGACCAATGGATTTATGTGGAACTCTTGAAAACTGAGAAGCACTTGCATTCTCAGTATCCAAGATATGCTCCAATATTCACGGGCCTATTGGAGACTTCCCGAAAGAAAACCAATCAATTCCCATTTTCCGTTGCCCACATGTACGAAACCATGAAACGAACCGAGTTGAATTCCAGACGAGAACTGTTCAGGCTCATTTTCAAGTTATCACAATTCTGCACGATCAGGCCGTGGTATCAAGTCGTTGGCCTGGAAGTCCGGAATGCAATTCTGAAATCGCTGGGGTTTCAACCAATCGATCTCTCTGATTTTGTCTTTGGCGACGAGTTTGCTCACTGTTTTGGCAGCAAAGCTGTGGTTACGTCAAATGAGGCCAACAAGCAAGTACCTCAGGAAATCAGGGATAGCGTGCAGTCTGCACTTAAGGATCCCGAACTGGTATCGGACCTGCTGTCCAGGGATCAGGACCTGGACTGGGTTGGACGAATGGCTGCAGAGGATGAGGACCTAGCTAGAACAATAGAGGACTTGAGAAAGCCGGAGTATCGTCATCCCGACAAGATCATGCGAAAGAACATGAATGAAGTTGCCTGCATCACTAAAATCATCGAGCCGAGGTTCACTAGGATGTTTTGTGAGCTCAAGTCCGATCTCCAACTTGACCTGGACCTCGAGGAATATAGACATAAGGTCTTTTCGAGCAAGGAGTCTGCCCAAACCTTTCTGAAATCAGTTCCCACCGCATATGTGTTCTGCATTCTTAATGATGCGCGTGATCGAAACGTGAGCCGCCCGATTGAACCTAACGATCTGATGGACATTGGCCCTCTGGCAATAGCCATACCCTACTGCGATGTTGTTGTCACCGAGAGAGAATGGTCCAACATCCTCAATGAAAGAAGGGTTGGGGAATTGTACAACACAAAGATAACCCACAAGGTAGAGGATCTTGCCGATTTCATAGATTGACCGTGGCTTGGCAGCCAGCGATCATCGGGAGTTCCCTTCTAACCAGGCGTTCCCTTCACGCCGTGCCTCCCTCATGGTCTAAAGTGCTTTGTCTGGAGAAAGCTTGGGGTGTCCCTCCCTCACAACCTTGCATTGCTCTACCTTCGACTTGACCAGCTTCACTTGGAGGAGTGAGCCGCATTCTCGGCAGGTAATCTGCCCGTCATACTTCTGGGTGTTCAGGTTCTTCGGGATGGCAGTCTCCTTCAGGCAAACCAAGCATTCAATCTTCATGCCCATGATCCCTTCACATATCTGGGCGACAGTATAGCATAGACTGCCTGTTTGCCCGATGATCACAAATGCTGCAGTAGCTTTTCACGAGGCGGAGCGAAGAGGCTATCTCAGAACCCTGTTTCAACCCCCTGCCCCCCACTCTTGGGGGGAGATTAGAAATTGGGGGACACCCCCAAACCCTTGGCAAAGGGGCTTCGCCCCTCTGCACACCCCAGCGGAACTCGTGAGGTATTTGGTATTTGGAGATTGAGGAACATTGCCAGACTACCACTGGAAGTATCCCGCACCTCTTCTGGGACAGCCTCCGAAGCTTGCTCGTGTCCATTCTGGAAGTCGAAGCGGTCTTAGAGGTATTGCCTACAGCACCACCAGGTTGTTTCGGTGGACCACCTCGGCCCCATACTCGTAGCCCAGGAGGGACATGATGTCTTCGGAGTGGGCGCCTTTGATGGTCTGGATATCCGCGGCGCTGTAGTTCGACATGCCGCAGGCAATGCGGTTGCCCTGCTGGTCGACGACATCAACCATGTCGCCGCGGCGGAATTCCCTCTCCACATCCTTGATCCCGGCGGGCAGCAGACTGCCCTTTCTCTTGCGGAGCGCTGCCGCCGCACCATCATCGATGACTATCTTTCCGCGCGAGGCCAGCCGGCTGATCATCCAGCGCTGGCGGCTCTCCACCTTGGTGGTGGTGGGGAGGAACAGAGTGCCAACAGACTCGCCCTCCGCCAGCCTGATGATGACGTTGGGAATGCTCCCTTCGGTGATGACCACGGCAATGGCTGACTGGGTGGCCAACTTGGCCGCCTCGATCTTGGTGGCCATGCCGCCAGTGCCGCGACTGGTCCCCGCGCCTCCGGCCATGCCCTCGATCTCGGCATCTATCTTCCTGACGGTCGGGATCAGCTTGGCCTTGGAGTCTTTGCGAGGGTCCGCCGTATACAGCCCGTGGACATCGCTGAGCAGGATGAGGAGGTCGGCATCTACCAGGTTGGCTACCATGGCCGACAGATTGTCGTTGTCGCCGAACTTGGCCTCCTTGATTTCGTCGGTGGCTACCACGTCGTTCTCGTTGATGATGGGCACCACGCCCAGACTCAACAGCGACAGGAGCGTATTGCGGGCGTTGAGGTAGCCGGCGCGGTCCGAGAGGTCCCTCTTGGTAAGGAGCGCCTGGGCAATGATCATACCGTGCTTGTCGAAAAGCTGTTCGTAGGTGTGCATCAGACAACCTTGACCCACGGCCGCCAGAACCTGCCGGAAGGGGATGTCCTTCCGGTTGCGGTCTGCAGAGAGTCTGTCCCGCCCTGCGGCTATGGCCCCGGAGGATACCAGCACCATCTCTCGTCCCTGCCGGTGCAGTTGGGCCACCTGGTCCACCAGGCTGGTCATCGTGGGAAGGTCGAGACGTCCGCTGCCGCTGGTCAAGAGGTTCGTGCCCAACTTGATCACCAGGCGGTGATACTGGCCGCTCTTCGCCGGCGACGTTGGCGAGGTCTTGGAAGTGCTTCGCTTTGTCTTGTCCATTCTGTGCAAAACCAGTCTAGATTATATTACTCGTGGAGAAGGCCCACAACAGGCCAGCGTCAGGTAACATCAGTTCTTTCGGTTGCACTTGAAGAGGCTGGCATGCAAACCATCAACCCCCTGGCCCCCAGTCTTGGGGGAAAGTAAGAAGTTGGGGGACACCCCCAAACCCTCGGCAGGGACGAATCCCTGCACCCTCTCTTGTCATTCCCGCGAAAGCGGGAATCCAGCACGTATGAGGGCAGGCAGTTGCCACCAGCGCCGTCTTCATGCTTGCCTTCAACCTCATTAGTCCCCCACTCTCGGGGAAGGAATGGACAATCTGAAGACACACCCAGAACCCTGGCAAAGGGGCTTCGCCCCTCTGCACACCCTCAGAGGTTCTCTAGATTATATTACTCGGACTTCGCAGCCTCAACAGGCTACTCCCAGCGTGTCTTGTTGAGGGACATTCTTCCTTGCCCGAAAGCCTCCCGGATCTCCTTGTGCCGTCTTTGACTGGTTCGCGGGCGACTCGTAGAATGAATACGTTCTCGAATATCATGGACTGAGCAGATCGGAGACATCATGAGCCCTACGTCGCCTCCATACCCGGAATTGGACCTGCACCGCTTGACGGTTGACGAGGCTATCCCCAGGCTGGAGCAGTTCCTCTACGAGGCTTACTGCGCCGGTATAACTGCGGTCCGGGTGAATCACGGGAAGGGCTCTGGCACACTGAGAGCCAGCGTGCGCGCTTGGCTGCCAAAGCAGGAGTCGGTGAAATCCTTCCGGACGGGCATGCCGTGGGAGGGTGGCGACGGCGTGACTATCGTTGAACTGGCGGAGTAGCCGATAGGCGGTCAGGCCTTCTGACACTTGGGGCAGAAGTAAGTGCCCCGTCCCCGCAAAGCGATTCGCTCAATGGGCGTATCACAACGGTAGCACCGCTCACCGCGGCGGTGGGCCACCTGAAAGAAGAGGTGGGCAAAACCTGGCTCGCCATCAGGCTGCTGGTAGGTGCTGACACTAGCGCCGCAGCGGGCAATCCCCTCGACCAGCACGTGGCAAATGGCGTTGTACAGGCGCTCAGATTCTTTGGCAGTGAGCTTCCTCGTCTTCTTCTCGGGATGGATGCGGGCTTCGAAGAGGGCTTCGTCGGCGTACATGTTTCCTATGCCGGCGATGATCGCCTGATCGCACAGCAGCGGCTTCACCGGGATATTATGCTTGCTGAGCGTCTCCCGCAGGGCATCCACGCTGAAGGCGTGGTCGAGAGGCTCAATGCCGAGACCACCGACCACTTCGTTCTCATTTTGCACCAGCCACATGGCCCCGAACTTGCGCTGGTCCAGGAAGTGAATGCTGGTGGAGTTGTCCAGGTACAGGATGGCTCTGGTATGAGGCTCTGGCTCGGCATCCGAAGGCCTGATGAGCAGGCAGCCGGTCATCTTCAGATGCAGGATCAGTTTCAGCCTCCCGGATAGGTCGAAGATCAAGTACTTCCCCCGGCGGCGGATGCCCTCCACCGTCTGGCCCACTATGTCACGGCGGAACTCCTCAGGAGACGGCTGACGCACCTGGCCGGGCCACAGCAGGTTGGCCTTGAGGAAGCGGCGCCCGACCACTTCAGGAATCAGGCCGTTCTTTATGGTCTCTACTTCGGGGAGTTCCGGCATTTGTTTAATCTACTCCGGCGAAGTTGCCTCTTCGATCAGCTGAAGAGTCCGTTTTCAACCCCCTGGCCCCCAAGCTTCTCCCGACCTGTCTTTGCGAGGAGGCGGAGGCGACGCGGCAATCTCGGGGAGGTGAGATTGCTTCGCCTTCCCCTCGCTGCGCTCGGAGAATGGCTCGCAATGACAAATAACGAGGGGGGACATCCCCAGCCCCCGGCATGGACTAGTACCTGCACCCTGTTCCCCAGCCGGAAGCATCCCGTATCTCTTCCAAACACCCTTCTTCATAGCCCCAGTCGCTGAAAAATGCGGTCGACATGTCTTAGGTAGTACTGGTAGTCGAAGAGAGACTCTAGCTCGGCTGGTGGCAATTGAGCAACCACTTCTTTGTCCGCCTTCAGAAGCTGCAGGAAGTCCACGCGTTCCTTCCAGGCTTTCATGGCATTGCGCTGCACCAATTGATACGCTTGCTGGCGGGTGAGCCCCTTATCGATCAGAGCCAGCAGCACGCGCTGGGAAAAGATCAGTCCCTTGGTGATCTGCAGGTTCTCCTTCATGTGCTGCGGGTAGACCTGCAGACCCGTCATCACATAGGTGAAGATGCTAAGCGTGTAATCCAGCACCAGACACGAATCGGGCAGGATGATGCGTTCGGTGGACGAGTGGCTGATGTCCCGCTCGTGCCAGAGAGCGATGTTCTCCATGGAGGTGAGCGCGTGCCCGCGCACGAGCCTGGCCAGTCCGCAGACGCGCTCGCACAATTCAGGGTTGCGCTTGTGGGGCATGGCGGAGCTACCGGTCTGGCCGGGTTCAAAGGGCTCCTCTGCTTCCAGAACCTCTGTCTTCTGCAGCGCCCGTATCTCGGTGGCAAACTTCTCCAGGGAGCTGGCGATGATGGCCAGGGTGGTGACGAACTGGGCGTGTCGGTCCCGCTGGATGATCTGGCTGGAGACGGGAGCCGGAGCCAGCCCTAGCTTGGCGCAGGCTATCTCTTCGACCTCCGGTCGCACGGTGGCGTAGGTACCTACCGCGCCGGATATCTTGCCTACGCCGACCGCCTTTCTGGCCTCGGCCAGGCGCTGGGCGTTCCTTTCCATCTCCTTGACCCAGATCGACAGTTTGAGACCGAAGGTGATGGGCTCGGCATGAACACCGTGGGTGCGTCCCATCATGATGGTGTGCTTGTGTTCGATGGCCCTCTTTCGCAAAACGGAGAGCAGTTCAGCGATGTCATGGCCCAGGATGTCCGAGGCTTCGAGCAACTGGAGACTGAGAGCGGTATCCATGATGTCGGAGGAAGTGAGTCCGAGGTGGACAAAGCGGCTCTCCGGACCCAGGCTCTCGGCCACGGTGTTGACGAAAGCCGTCACATCATGGTGGGTTACCTTCAGTATCTCCTCGTAACGCTGGTGGTTGAACTTGGCGTTTCTCAGCTTAGCCAAGTCTTCCTTGGATATGGTGCCCAGCTCGGCCCAGGCTTCGCAGACCGCCAACTCCACCTTGAGCCACTTGTCGAACTTGCCCTCGTCCGACCACACTTTCTTCATCGCTGGCCTGGAATATCGCTCAATCATCTCTTACCCCCCGACGCTGATCATCTGCCTATGACCATTGAATTCAAGGGAGGACCTATCCCTGTTCTAGTGTGCTGACCCCCACTATAACCATACTGCATGTCATTGTGTCATTCCCGCGGAAGCGGGAATCCAGAAGCAACTCCCTCGGGCAGCTATTGTCTACACTCCTCTTCGCTTCAACCCCTGTGCAACCTGGGACATAGTTTACACTTTGAACCTGGCACATCGTTTACACTTTTCGTTGGTGTTTCTTGCGGGGTACACCTTTCCTGTTAGTTCGTTCAGGATACCAAGTGGGTAGAAACTGA
>Ga0315280_10001369_pt1 | contig 42236 bp, 43 predicted proteins | sample YL17G06_40_MG_FD_203697 | JGI IMG/M metagenome (GOLD analysis project Ga0315280, IMG submission 203697) | Sediment microbial communities from Yellowstone Lake, YNP, Wyoming, USA - YL17G06_40 | ecosystem: Environmental > Aquatic > Freshwater > Lake > Sediment | place: USA: Wyoming | collected...
ACAATATACACTCCATTTGTAAGACATGAGATATCACCTGTCAGTGTATATTCACCTGAATTATATTGACCACCTGCAATCGTGCTTACCTTCCTTCCTGCAATGTCATATATAGCAATGTCAATATCCGTCTGTTCTGGTATTATAACATCAATGTTTATCTGTGATTCTGCAGGTGTTGGATATATTCTTGAAATCTCAAATGACGATGGTGTGCCATTCCCCGATGTTGCTTGTATAGTGCCAAGCGTCTCTGATTTGTCTGACACAACTGCCTCAAGTTTGTATTCGTATCTTGTCTCGGGCTCAATATCTTTGTCTTTGTATGAATAAGGGCTTGTGCCTGTGATGAGGGATGTGTTCACCTTTGTCCAGACATAGTCCTCCCCATGTTGTAAGGGAGATTGCGCAATCTCCCTTACGGGTGCTAAAACCTCTCTGCGGTAGAGGTTGAAGCCCGATATATCCTCATCCGTTGATATATTCCAGTTGAGGACAACTGTGCTACCGTGTGGTTTTGCGGAGAATGATGTCAGGGTGATGCCAAGACCATATCCATAGCGAGCATATCTTAAATTATCTGCATCGTTATATGATATATGTGGAAAATTATATTTATCAATGGCAATTGATGTTCCACCTCCTGCGAAAATTTCCCCCTCATCAACAACCTCTTTATTCCATTCCTTTCCATCATAATAAGCATACATTAATCTTTCAGGTCCATAATCATTATAGTAATTGTATGAAATATGAGGTAAGTCCTTTGAATCAAGTGCCAAAGATATACTACCATTAGTATTTTGATTATCAACCTCCTCTATAATCCATTTTGAATCATATTTATATGCATATTTTATTAAACGAGGACTTGAAGAAAGATATGCAATATGTGGATTATCTTCCTTATCAAGGGCAATAGATGTGCATCTTCCTACACTTCCTTCATTGTCAACTACCTCAATATTCCACTTTGTTCCATCAAAGTATGCATATTTGAGGTCTCTATTTGTCTCATCACCATAAGATATATGTGGGTGGTCATTTTTATCAATAGCTATTGATGACCACCAACCCACCCTTCCTTGACTATCAATCACTTCTATATTCCATTTAGTGCCATCAAAATAGGCATATTTTAAGTCCTCATTACCAGCATTCACATTATAATATGATATATGTGGATGGTCAGATGAATCTAAAGCTATTGATATTCCATAACTACTAGTATCTAAATTATCAACTATCTCAATATTCCATTTACTACCATCATAATATGCATATTTTAAGCAATTTGGTATATTATCGTCATAGTAAGATATATGAGGATGATTATCTTTATCTAAAGCCAAAGATGTGCTAGTTCCACCAGGTCCAGTATCATAATCAACTATCTCTATGTTCCATTTATTACCATCAAAGTATGCATACCTCAGTTCACCATCATAGTTATATTCATTGTATGAAATATGTGGGTAGCCCTTTGAATCTAATTTAATTGATGACCTATCTCCAACACAGTAAGTATTGTCAACAACCTCTATATACCATTTAGGTGATGATGAAAATGATATATTTAAAAACATAAAAACTAATATATATATTAACGCTTTTTTCATTATTTAGCCTCCATTCAATATTAAGTAAGGGGGATAGTCAAATAAATAACTATCCCCCCCTTTTAATCTATCTATCTACCTTACCTTTACAAACTTACTACTTATTGTATTCTCTCCACTTGATATCTCAATTATGTAAACGCCAGATGTTAATATAGTTGTGTCTATATTCACCTTATTAATACCAGAAATAAAATTCAATGTATCACTTTTTACCAATCTTCCAGAGATATCATATATAATAACTTTAACATTGTTAAGATTCCTTGATGATATAATGTCAATGGTGAGGTCATTGTCGTATAAAGGATTAGGATAAACACAGTTAATTGTCAACGGTATAATATTCATTGCTTTAATATCTGAATGCTCTTTACTCATTGTCCCTTCACCAACACCGTTTCTCATTAAAAGTGATGGCTCTCCATAAATATTGATGATATCTGGATTATAAGCATTCATGGTTGGAGGATTTTCAATACCATTCATACATGTATTTGTAATCATATACTCTGTAATCCCAGCATAAACAACACCACCAAATTCTTTTATAGGATTAGCAAACTCACGGTATTCTTCATCACCATAGGTATATCTAAACCATAGTTCATCACAAAAGAGTGTCTTTCCCTTAAACCATACAACATCTCTTGTAGCACCACAACAGGAAACAGCACCTATCTTATTTATATTATTAACACCAGCATTTAACCAGTATTCACATAAAGAATCATAATCATAATAATCAAGCATACCAACTTGACAGGCAAGTTGAAATACAACTGGAAGATGATTTACATTGTTCAATGCATATATATTTACACCTGTCCAATCTTCTCCTAATATAGCACTCCAGTTAAGCCAGGAATTATAATAATTAAATGGTTCAAAACCACCATGTCCATAGTAGTTTATTATTGAATAACCACTGTTGATATAATTAATCAGGTTCATATTCGTCTTGCCTTCTATGCCATAACAGGGTTCAAAATCATTAATTGGTGGGTTTGTATAATCATGAATAGCAATATCTCTTTTTGTATTATCAAACTCGGGGTCATCTCTACTTGCTACAAGAAGTGCCCTTCCCTCCCATAATTCAACCTCTGGTGTATCGCTATAGTAGTAATTAGTCGTTTTATATACAATATTTGCAAACTCCGGGACATCATTTACAACCATTCTCCCTACAATTACCTCTGGATATATATCTGCTTGAAGGGGGTCATTATTCTCTGCTGTAAGTCGTGCATAGCCAACATCTGATGGTCCTGGTGCTTCTTCATCACCAAATTTTGTCCAATATGGCATAGGTATTCCACCCGGGTCACCTGGTTGTGGCACATCACCTATAAGTAATACATATTCTATATTTCCTTCATACTGGTCCCAAAATCCTCTTAAGAAATTCCATAATAAATATGGGTCTCCATTAAATTGTGATGTTGTAAAAACCTCTGTATTGTATTGTCTCTCACCAAGATATGTTGTAAGAATATTAAGCCAGAAGAAAAAGTCAGGGTTATTACCAAATGTTATATCATCATAGAAAATAATATAATTGGGCAATAAATCTGTCTTACCTACATCCTTCTTCTCATCAAAGTCCCATAACCATGGTCCATCTTTCAGATTCTCTATTATGTATGGATACATCTTCTGAAAGTCCTTGCTTGGTCTGTATTTGCTCCAGTAGTCACCACCAAGGGTTACAATGTATCTTATCTCTACAACAATATGATAGCGAACATCAAGCTCACTCTGATAAGGGTTGAACTTCATCGGGTATAACACTGATGTTATAACATCAAAGTCCCTGAATGTCCCAGGTGCAACTCCTTCAGCACATCTCTCTTCAGGCGGATACCATACATCATGACTGTAGAACTCCTCATCGTAGTCAAACTCCTGCTCAGGTCCACCAAGGTCATTTATTGATATTGGATGCTGAACAGGATAAAGATAATAGTCATCAAGGACTACATTATTATAGCCTAATATATTCACTTCAACATTTTCATTTGCACCTGTCGGTGTAGCGAAGAGTTCCTGTATGTTTGGCACCTGCGGCCAGCCAATATCATATGAGTAGCCATATTCAGGCAGGTGAATGTCATCAAAGGTGATATTGTTTTTTACCACCTGTTCTCTCCACATACCTGGTATATCAACAGAATATACTATGTGCTCGGATGAGTTATCAAGCATTGTAATTATTGGCTTCTCACCTGGCGTGCCACTTCCCCCTGGAAATGTTATCCACTCTGGCTCAGATAACGCTATTGATGTGAATAGAAGAATAAATGATAGAAAGATTATCTTCTTTTTAACTGTATAGGTCTTTTTCATCTTTCTCACCTCCTAAATTCTATACTCTGATTAAAATATAAAAATCACCCACCTATATTTCATAAGGTGCTTTATCAAGTAAAACCACTCATATAAACACCTCCCCTTAATTGCAATATTATTCTATAGATAAAAACACATAATATCAAGAGTTATTTTCAAGAAATTTTACCTATAATGAAATTAATAATGACCCTTCAATATTACTTAAATATTGACCGCTGGCGAATATATATTATAATCTCAATCTGAAAGGAGTGATTTAATAATGCCACCACCGAAGAGAAGGACTTCAAAGTCAAAGAAGCGCAAGAGAAGAACGCACTGGAAGGTTGACACACCGATGCTTATAAAGTGCACAAACTGCGGTTCTTATATTATGCCCCACAGGGTCTGCCCCGACTGCGGTTATTACAGGGGCAGATTGGTAGTTGTCATAGAAGAGAAAGAGAAGGTCAAGAAGAAGTAATCTATGAAGATTGCCATAGATGTGATGGGTGGGGACTTCGCCCCAGATTGCAATATAAATGGCATTCTTTCAGCACTTACCGAAGACCCTGATATCAAAATAATTGCAGTTGGCGACACCCAGATTATGGGTGGACTTGCGACCTTTCAGGAGGCAAATCCTGAGAAGTTGGAACTAATCCATATAACCTCTATTGTCGCTATGGATGAGTCGCCAAGCAGGGCACTGAAAGAAAAGCCGGAGTCAACAATAGGCATCTGTGCCAACCTCGTCAGAGACAGAAGAGCGGATGCTATGGTCACCGCTGGAAACACGGGCGCCACAGTCGCTTACGCCCTTATGCGAATTGGTCGTCTTAAAGGTGTTAACAGACCAGCGCTTGCCACAGTATTTCCCACACAGGGAGAACCGTCCGTTGTCATTGATGTCGGAGCAAACGCACGCGTCAAACCGATGAACCTTCTTGAGTTTGCAATAATGGGTCAGGTCTATGCAGAGGAAGTCCTTGGCATAGATGACCCGAGTGTTGGGCTTCTTAGCGTAGGTGAGGAAGAGGCGAAGGGTTATGAGGTTATAAAGGAGGCAAATCATCTTTTGAAGGAGGCGAATATAAACTTCTATGGCAACATTGAGGGAGGCGCTATTCTAAAGGGCACGACAAATGTTATTGTCTGTGATGGCTTTGTTGGTAATGTGGTATTGAAGTTTGCTGAGAGTATATCTGATGTTGTATTCACAACACTTAAGACAATGATATCAAAGAGCGTAAAGAGAAAGATGGGGGCTTGGCTTATGAAGTCAGCGCTGAGGGACTTCAAGCGAATATGGGACCCTTCGGAGTATGGCGGTGCACCTCTGATAGGGCTGAACGGCACCTGCATAATCTGCCATGGTTCATCAAACCCGAAGGCGATAAGGAATGGCATCCTGTTAGCAAAGAAGTGTGTTGAGAAAAAGATAAACGAGAAGATAATGGAGAAACTCAAGGGCACTGTTAAAGTAGATAATATTCCCTAACAATCAAAACTAATTCGATTGTTAACATTCAATAAAGTCAGTTAAATAGATTAAGGTTATTTTGTATTTTTTATCTCGTCAAGCGTGCTTTTTGAGGCGGGATATGAATCAAAGATGGGGTTGAGTTTATCACAGGCGTATTCATCACAGTAAGCACAATTAGAAACGTCCTTTTCAATGCCACATAATCTTATTGCACATTCATTTGTATAGGCAATTCTCCTGTTGCTTCCAGAAATACAGCCATCGCAGTTCACATACTCTGGCTTAATTTCGGCATTATACATCTTTGACCACTTCTCCGCTATCTCCTGTCTCATCGTGTCGCAGTTCTTCTGTGTGGCAATATATGCAGGACATTCACTGCACACAATCCCGCAATACGAAACTATTCTTTTCTCTTCCATCGCATTACTCCTTTTTATATAACCATATCATTATCAGGATTTATTTAGAGTATTTCCTGACATTTTTAAGAGGTGATTATAACAATTTACAGTAAAGATTTAACCTGCGCCTTTGATTATCTGCTCTGCGATGTCTATTCCCTTTGAGGTTACACAGTAAGCATGGGAGGGTAAACCGTCGCTTCTTCTACGCTCTCTTGTGATATAATCCTTATCACATAGATACTCAATCGCAAAGTCAAGTTCTGCATCGCCATCTTTCATAGTGAGTATCAGGTCTCCCACACATGTGGCAATCTCATCTCGTTCAATAAATGGGAATGGCACAATCCTTGCGCTACTTTCATACATAAATACTAAAACCCTGGACCTTATATTCTCTCTTTTCTTAATGGTATCTTTCATATTTATACCTCTTTAGGTATATTTATAACTAAAATAATTATTCTTTTCAATCTAATTTTAATTCTATTAAGACAGATGTCTGTGCCTTAAAGGGGGCTGATAATGCCCCCTCTTTTTTAACATAATTATATAAACAGAATTTACTCAAAATTTTCGGTTTTGTGACTTATGTCACAGAAAAATGGTTGAGAAAAGATTATATTTATTAATGAAAGGAGGATAAGAAAATGAAGATATGTATTATATTTTTACTGAGCATCTCTTTTATTGGTGTCTCATTTAGCGACATAGCATATCCAACATTAATTCCGGATAAAGAGACAACAACATATCCCGGCTACCTTCCAAATGAGAGGGATATGAAATACCATGGCATACCGTCATGGTACTGGACACTAACGTGTTCCAACTTTACAATGGCAGGTTATTTTGAACCAGAGAAATTCGGTATAAACACTATATTTAGAATTTCAAAGATTGGCTTTATTGGTTATATAACCGATGGTCCTGCATATATTTATATATTCCTTGCTGAGACAAAGAATCACCCGAATTGCACACCACCTGAATTCAAAAATAAAAAGTATGGACCTTATGATGGTCATATCAATAATTCATACCCATATTATGATGACTTGGATATATCTGGATTAAGATGGGATATAACCAAAGCTGAGATAGATACGCAGTTCAATAAAAGATTCTGGGTTCTCTATCATCTTAAATATTGGCCACCACCATATCCTGTAAGTGATGAATCAACAGCCGCTAAGAACTCATGCATATATGTTCCTGGAACAGGTTGGACCACTACCCTCAGTGGCTACTATCCCTGCTGGTGTATGCACGTGATTGTTGAGTATTTTTTAGTATCACCTGGTATTGAGAGCACATCATTTGGAGCAGTCAAGGCACTATTTAAGTGAATATAAATTTTAAGGAGGTGAAAAGATGAAAGGTTATTTAATACTTTTATGGGTAGTGATTATTTCAGGGTCTATTCTTGCGAACGATTGCTATCCAATTGAGATACCAAATAAGAGTTTCAAACAGTCAATGAATGCAACTGCTGATATGAAATACCATAATGGCTGGTATTATTACTGGACACTTAAAGGTTCGGACTGGACGCTTGCGAGTTATTTTGAACCGGAGAGGTTCAGTGTTTACACAAACTTCAGGATTCAGACAATCGGTTTCACTGGATATGTTTCAAATGGTCCTGCGAATATCTATATATTTCTGGCAGAGGACAAGAATGGTTCTCCTTATTGCACTCCCCCTGATTTCTCAAATAGGAAATATGGACCTTATGCAGGTCATATTAATTATACTTACTCTATATATGATGACATTGATGTTTATTCTCAGAACTGGTGTATAAAAAAGAGTGAAATTGACTTACAGCCACATAAGAGATTCTGGGTTCTCTACCATCTTCCTACATCGCCGCCACCATATCCAGTAAGTGATGATGCTACTGATAGCAAGAACTCACTTACCTGGGACCCATCAAGGCAAAATTGGGTTCCTGATATTGATATTGCTATCAACAGTGGTTTTGTCTATTCACCCTGCTGGTGCATGCACTGTATAGTTGAGTATCCACCGAATGTCATTGAGTATACTTCCATTGGCACGGTCAAGGCGCTATTTAAATAGCGATTGTAATCTGTGCCTTAAAGGGGGCGAATAATGCCCCCTCTTTTTTTAACATAATTATATAAACAGAATTTACTCAAAATTTTCGGTTTTGTGACTTATGTCACAGAAAAATGATTGAGAAAAGATTATATTTATTAATGAGAGGAGGAAAAGAAGATGAAAAAATGTATTATATTTTTATTGAGCATCTCTTTTATTGGTGCTTCGTTTAGCGAAATAGCATGTCATCAATTGTTTCTGAATGAAGAGGTATCAACAAATCCGGGTCATCTTAAAAATGAAATAGAGATGAAATACCATGGCACGCCATCATGGTATTGGGCAATAGCTTGTGGATACTGGGTAGTTGCAGGATATTTTGAACCTGAGAAATTCGGTATAAAGAACACATTTAAAATTTCAAAGATTGGATTCATAGGTTATTTAAGTGATGGTCCTGCTAACGTATACGTTTACCTAAATGAGACAAGTAATCATCCAAACGACACTCCTCCTACATTCAACAATAAAAAGTATGGTCCATACAGTGGTCATATCAATAACTCATATCCATATTATGATGACCTTGATATATACAACTTGAACTGGTGTATAAATAAATCGGATATAGACGCACAGGTAAATAAAAGGTTCTGGGTGCTTTATTATTTATATCACGCAGTTCCACCATACCCGGTGAGTGATGAATCTACAAATGCAAAAAACTCAGTGACATGGCTTCCTGGCACTGGGTGGACAAGAAGTTTGAGTGGCTACTACCCCTGCTGGTGTATGCACGTGATTGTTGAGTATTTTTTAATATCACCTGGTATTGAGAGCACATCGTTTGGAGCAGTGAGGGCATTATTTAAATAAGATAAATATAGAAAGGAGGTGAAAATATGAAAGTAGGATTTATTCTTATTATTGGAGTTACTGCATTTGGAACTTCAATTGCTAATATTGCATTTCCTACAGAGATTCCCAATAAGAGCATTGCACCATCGTCAAACGTTACTACTAATATGTATTACCATGGAACACCGGCTTTTTACTGGACGCTTACCGGTAAGAACTGGTGTATTGCAGGTTATTTTGAACCAGCAAAATTTAATACTAATACCAACTTCAGGATTAAGACAATTGGTTTCATGGGTTATCTTCAAAATGGTAGTGCTAAAATATATATATTCTTGGCAGAGACAGGTAGCAAGCCAGGCCATCCCGACTGCACACCACCTGAATTTACAAAGAAGAAGTATGGACCTTATGATGGTCACATCAACAACTCATATCCGAACTATGACGACCTTGATGTTTCTGGTTTAAATTGGAATATAAAGAAGTCAGAGATTGACAGTCAATCCAATAAGAGGTTCTGGGTAATATACCATTTTCCAACATCTCCGCCACCATATCCAATAAGTGATAATTGTGGAGGTTCTAAGAACTCAATATATTATTGCCCGGGAATTGGATGGACTACAAGCATCAGTGGTTGACTGCACTGCTATTGTATGCATGTTGTTGTAGAGTATCTATCACAACCTGCAATTGAGAATACATCTATTGGCAAAGTAAAGGCACTGTTTGAATAATGCTGTTTTACTGTCCAATGAAAATTTGCATCAATCAATTTATTAGAGTATTAATAAATTTTTTAAATATTATAATATTTATGGTAGATAGGGTATGTTTGTTATGATTAGAGTCCTATTATGTATATTGTTGATTCTCGTATTTAGTATATCTTTACCTGAAAATATCTATACAAGTGAACTACCTGTAAACTTATTAAATCCATCTATAATCAGTGATTATGATATGAAATATCATAGTTCACCATATTACTTTCGGACATACCCGGGTTCAAAATGGTGCATTGCCTGTTGGTTCAAACCTTCTGATTTTGCTATAGATGAAAACTTTAGATTAAGAATAATCGGTCAGGTAGGTTATTTAGATAACGGTGGAGCATATATATATGTATTCCTTGCCGAAGAGAATGGAAAACCTGACTGTTCACCACCCGACTTCTCAAAGAAGAAGTATGGTCCTAAGACATGGCATATTAATAACACGTATCCAAAATACGATGACTGCAATCTAAATTCTAACAACTGGTATATAGAAATGAGTGAGATTAACGCCACACAAAATAAAAGATTCTGGATTATATATTATATGACAACCACACCAGCACCGTATCCAGTTATTGATAATGACGATAATAAAAATTCTATGACATGGTATCCCTACCCCGGCTGGACAACCGAGTCAAATGACTGGTGCATGCATTGTGTTGTATATAATATATCGGGTATTGAAAGCACATCAATTGGAACGGTAAAGACGCTATTCAGGTAAATATAATTATTTAAGGAGGTGAAAAGATGAAGAGTTGTTTGATATTTTTGATTTCAACATTTATCGCAGGTTATGTTCTACCCTATGATTACTATCCAACAGAGATACCAAACAGGTATCTATATCCATCAACAAATGCAGAGACAGAGATGAAGTATCATGGCACACCATCATACTACTGGACACTTACTGGTTCAAACTTTGCCCTTGCGGGTTATTTTGAGCCATACAAATTCAATGTTATGAATAATTTCAGAATCAAGACAATAGGTTTCATGGGTTATTTAGCAGATGGTCCAGCAAATATATACATCTTTCTTGCTGAGAAAGATAAACACCCTGACTGCACACCACCTGAATTTAATAAGAAGAAGTATGGTCCAAAGGAATGGCACATAAATAACTCATATCCCAAGTATGATGATTACAATATTTACCATGATAATAACTGGTTTATAACGAAAGAAGAGATAGATGCTCAACCATATCACAGGTTCTGGGTTCTCTATCACTTGCCAGCATCTCCGCCACCATATCCTATAAGTGATGAGTCAATAAGTTATAAGAATTCAAGAACATATGTTCCAGGAACTGGTTGGTATACAAACATCTGAGGTTATGTGCCATGCTGGTGTATGCATGTTGTTGTAGAGTATCTATCACAACCTGCAATTGAGAACACATCATTTGGCAACGTGAAGGCGCTATTTAAGTAAAAAACTTTGGAAGTAATAGATGAATGACAGATGACCATTTTTGTATTATAATTATCAGGAAGGAGGTGATTTTTATGAAAATTAATTTGTTTGCTTTATTTAACATTGTCATCTTCGGAATATCAATTGGATATACTGCATTCACAACAGAAATGCTTGATAGGAACGTCAGTTCCTATGTATATGGTAAATCATTATTTCCAACCTTAATCTCAGGTAAGATTACACCACCATATCGTTCCTGTCTTCCCTACGAAGCGGATATGAAATACCATGGCACACCATCATTCTACTGGACTCTTACAGGTTCTAACTATGCCCTTGCTGGTTATTTTGAGCCAAATAAATTCAGTGTTGATTCCAACTTTATGATTAAAACAATTGGTTTCATCGGCTATGTTTCAAATGGTAATGCAAATGTTTATATATTCCTTGCTGAGAGAAACAGCCATCCAGATTGCACACCACCTGAATTTACTAAAAAAATGTATGGACCATACAATGGACACATAAACAACTCATATCCTGACTATGACGACCTTGATGTTTACTCACTGAAATGGCTTATCAAGAAGGTTGATATTGACTCTCAGGTAAACAAGAGGTTCTGGGTTCTCTACCACCTGCCAACATCACCACCACCATATCCATTAAGTGATGAATCAACAAACTCTAAAAACTCATGTTATTATGTTCCAGGAACGGGATGGGGAAGTGGTGGTTGAGGGGGTTATTATCCCTGCTGGTGTATGCATGTTGTTGTTGAGTATCCAACGGCAATTGCAAACACATCTTTTGGCATTGTGAAGGCGCTGTTTAGGTAAAATTATCAGAATAATTATTATTAAGGAGGTATTTATATGAAAGGTTATTTGATATTTATATTGGTAGTTATTATAACAGGTTCAGTTCTTGCTTATGATTGTTATCCAACAGAAATTCCATATAAAGATCTAAATTCATACACTGTACCTCAATATGATATGAAATATCATGGCACACCGACATACTACTGGACACTTACTGGTTCAAACTGGACACTCTCCGGATACTTTGAGCCCTATAAGTTCAGCATTAATAGAAATTTCAGAATATACAAAATTGGTTGTATCGGATATATAGAAAGTGGGACAATATACTTATATACATTTCTTGTTGAAACAGATGGTCATCCAGATGCAACTCCACCGGATTTTTCAAAGAAGAAATATGGACCACAAAAGTTTACGATAGACAATTCATATCCAAATTATAGTGACTGGAGTATATATCCATAATAACTGGTATTTCAAAAAGACAGAAATAGATGTTCAACCGAACAAGAGATTCTGGGTTCTCATTCATATGCCAACATCTCCACCACCATATCCTTATAGTGATGATGCGACAGATGCTAAAAATTCACTAACATGGTCCCCATCATCTCAGCAGTGGACTAATACGCTGAGTGGTCTGAAACCTTGCTGGTGTATGCACGTTTCTGTAGAAATACAGCCATCAGTTAATAACACATCCATTGGAACAGTGAAGGCACTATTTAGGTAGATTTTAAGATTTATTAGAAAGGAGGTTAATATATATGAAGATATTTGTATTAATTTTAATGGCCCTGATATTTACTAATGTTGCCATTTCTTATGTTGAATATCCGACAATAATTCCGGAAAGAGAATTACCACCATATCATTCTTATTTTCCCAGCGAAGCGGATATGAAATACCATGGCACACCCTCATACTACTGGACACTCACAGGTTCTAACTTTGCTATAGCGGGTTATTTTGAACCAGCGAAGTTTGGTGTCAATAATGACTTTAGAATTAAGAAGATTGGATGTATGGGTTATAGACAAGATGGCGCTGTAAGGATATATCTATTTCTTGCCGAAGTAAAGGGTTCAAGAAGATGGAACCCTGACTGTTACCCACCTGAATTCAATAAAAAGAGGTTTGGACCAAAGGATCCGCATATGAACAACTCATATCCAGACTATGATGACTGTGATATATATTCTGATAACTGGTATTTAAGGAAGAGCGATATTGACTCACAGGTTAATAAGTGGTTCTGGATTGTATATCACTTTCCAACATCACCACCACCATATCCATTAAGTGATGAATCAACAAACTCTAAAAACTCATGTTATTATGTTCCAGGAACGGGATGGGGAAGTGGTGGTTGAGGGGGTTATTATCCCTGCTGGTGTATGCATGTTGTTGTTGAGTATCCAACGGCAATTGCAAACACATCTTTTGGCATTGTGAAGGCGCTGTTCAGGTAGATTTTAAGATTTATTAGAAAGGAGGTTAATATATATGAAGATATTTGTATTAATTTTAATGGCCCTGATATTTACTTCTATTGCCATTTCTTATGTTGAATATCCGACAATAATTCCGGATAGAGAATTACCACCATATCATTCCTGCCTTCCATACGAAGCAGATATGAAATACCACGGCACACCATCATACTACTGGACTCTTACTGGTTCAAATTGGACACTTGCAAGTTGGTTCAAACCATCTGATTTCAATGTTGACTCCAGCTTCAGGATTAAGACAATTGGCTTTATGGGTTATATATCAAATGGTTCTGCAAAGATATATATATTCCTCGCCGAGACAGGTAACCACCCGGATTGCACACCACCCGAATTTACTAAAAAAATGTATGGACCTTATGATGGGCACCTAAACAACTCATATCCTGATTATGATGAACTGGATATATACTCACTGAACTGGTATATCAAAAAGAGTGAGATTGATACTCAGGTCAGTAATAGATTCTGGGTATTATATCACCTGCCAACATCGCCACCACCATATCCTATAAGCGATGAATCAACAAATGAAAAGAACTCACGCTTATATCAAGCTGGAACTGGCTGGATTAATTTCTGGAGTGGCTACTACCCCTGCTGGTGTATGCATGTTGTTGTCGAGTATCCACCTAATTTGATTGAGAATACATCAATTGGAACAGTGAAGGCGCTGTTCAGATAGATTTTAAGATTTATTAATAAGGAGGTTAATATATATGAAGATATTTGTATTAGTCATAATGTGTCTGATATTTATTAATGTTGCCATTTCTTATATTGCATATCCGACAATAATCCCAGATATAGAGCTACCATCATATTACTCTAACCCTGCCTACGAGGCGGATATGAAATATCATGGCGAACCAACATACTACTGGACACTTACAGGTAGCAATTGGTGTTTGGCTGGTTACTTTGAGCCATATAAGTTTGGATTTGGCGCTATTGCGTTAATGATTAATTATATTGGCTTTATTGGATATCTGTCAAATGGTCCTGCAAATATTTATATTTTCTTGGCTGAAACTAATAATCATCCCGATTGCACAACTCCTGACTTCTCAAAGAAGAAGTATGGACCATATAACGGACACATCAACAACTCATACCCTAATTATGATGATTGTTATGTTTATCCTTATAACTGGTATTTAAAGAAATCAGAGATTGATGCACAACCAAATAAGAGATTCTGGGTAATTTATCATTTGCCGACATCACCGCCACCATATCCATATAGTGATGAGGGTCCAAAATCTAAGAATTGTCGTATATATTATCCAGGCAGAGGCTGGGTTATGGATATGAATGGCAACACTGGACCCTGTTGGTGTATGCATGTCCTTGTTGAGTATCCACCAAATGCAATTGAGAACACATCAATTGGAACAGTGAAGGCGTTGTTCAGGTAGAGATTTAGGATATTTAGATGAATTGTAAAAATTACTATTATTATCAAATTAATGATAAATAATTATTTTTGTGTTATAATTCTTATAAAGAAGACGGGTTTATGAAGATTAAGTTATTAGTTTTGTTAATTGTCCCTGTCTTTGGAGCATCATTTGTAAATGGTGCATTTCCAATAAAAATAACAGATGATATATCACCCCCATATCTTCATTGTCCCTCTGATGACGTTGATATGAAATACCATTATAACCCCTCTTACTACTGGACACTTTCTGGCTCTGACTGGACACTCGCTGGTTATTTTGAACCATACAAGTTTAATGTTTATTATAATTTCAGGATTAAAAGAATTGGCTTTGTTGGTTATTTTTCAAATGGTTCTGCGGCAATATATATCTTCCTTGCAGAGACAGGTGGTCATCCAGATTGCACACCACCTGATTTCTCAAATAAGAAGTTCGGTCCAAAATATTGGCACATCAATAAATCATATCCATTCTACGATGATTGTAATCTTTATTCCAGTAACTGGTATATCAAGAGAAGCGAGATTGATGCTCAACCCAATAAGAGGTTCTGGATTCTATACTACCTGTCAACATCACCACCACCGTATCCGGTCAGTGATAATGCTAAAGATAATAAAAATTCACTTACATGGGACCCAACAAGACAGGACTGGGTTCCTGATATAAGTGGTTATAAGCCCTGCTGGTGTATGCATGTAGTAATAGAGTATCCACCGACTACAATTGACAATACATCCATTGGCACTATAAAGACAATATTCAAGTAATAGTTTGATTGATTTATTAAGAAAGGGAGGTTATATATGCCCCCTCTTTTTGTTCTATTCTATGACCACATTTTTAATATAATAATTACTGATATTGATGATTGTATATGAACTGTAAGTTGCTTTTCTTAATTACTATTTTATCTGTCAGTTTGGGTCTCTCTCTTAAATTCACAGAGGAAGAGGAATGGTTCAACAAGGGCTGTGACCTTTTATCTTCTGGCGATTATAAAGGTGCGATAGATTGCTATGACCATGCCCTTGAAATTGCTCCAAATATGGTTGACGCGTGGTATAACGAGGGTGTCTGCTATAAGAAACTCGGCGACTTTCAGAAGGCACTTGTTTGCTATTATAAGGCGCTCTCTCTTGACCCGAAGTATATGTCCGCCCTTCAGGCAGAGTCGGTTCTCTTCTACGACCAGAAGGATTATGAGAAAACAATTGAGTGCTGTGACAGAATCCTGTCTCTTGACAGTGCGAATCTTGATGCACTCAATAGGAAGACGAGTTCATTCTATTATCTCGGTGACTATGAGAAGGCACTTGATTTATCTGATACAGTCCTGAAGATTGACCCGAAGTCAAGGGATGCCTGGTTCAATAAGGGTAATGTCCTATTCAAGCAGAAGAATTATGAGAAGGCAATGGAATGCTATGATAAGGCACTTGAGGTTGACCCTGCGTTTGCCTCTGCCTGGTTCAACAAGGGCGTTTGTCTGAAGGCACTGTTCAGGTTTGATGAGGCGAGAGTGTGCTTTGATAAGGCGGATAGTTTGAAGAACAGTAAATTCACCTGGTAGTTTGTTATCAAGATATACAATATCTCTTTTAATTTGCCATAAAATTCCATAAAATACTGATTTTCAAATATTCTGAACTATAATCTCAAATATTTGAATTATCTCATTACTTTACATTTAACCATACTCTTTCAGGTATCTTATCCTTCAATCCATTTTCTGTCATAATCTCTATATACTTAAGATACTCTGATTTCGCCTCCTTTTTATTTCCACTCTTCCATAAGGCATCTCCAAGGTTTAGATGGGCAACCATCCTATCAGGGGAGAGCGAAAGAACAGCGCTCAGAACTTCTATTGCCTTTTTTACATTTCCTGCCTGTTCAAGAAAAAAGCCATAGTCATTTATCGCCTCTATGAACTCATCAAAGTCCATATATTTGTTATACTCACTTGATATATACTCACCCTTTGATTTAAAGTTCATATACCAGTCGCTTCCAACAGTCAACTCAAATGTCTTGAATGCATCTTCATAATACTCACAGGCATTCTCAATATTGCCATTCTTATATGCTGATATAGCGAAATTGTGAGCGGACCTTAGAAATTTGCACGTCATCTCATAATCATTGTAATAATGCCCCGGATAAAAGATGGACATCAGTTTATCACCCGCCTCTGAAATTTTGCCATCTTCAAGCAAAGCATTCACTTCCTCTAATGCCCTTGCTGAAGGGTCATCTTCCCACACTTTTATCAATGTTAGTTTTGCACTGTCTTTATTCCACTGATACTTGGCGCCATAATAGTAGGCACTGAACGGCATCTGCGAAGTTATATAAATAAGACCATCACTTTCGTTGTAATATACATCTGACTTTGGTGGATTGTAATATCCTGTGAACTTAATTAAAACAAGGTCGTATAAATTCCATTCGCTCTCACCTTTACCACCCTTTTCTCCTATAAGATAGATATATATATTGCCATTCTCATCTTCATAAGGCAGTATGAATAATGCATCAATTCCATCTGGAAGTAGATTGGTGGGTAGAGATTGAACATCCCTTCTATACGCCTCTCCAACATCATTGACATAATATGATATAAGCTTATCTGATAGTTCTTTATAAGCGAGGATATTGGTGATAAGCAGTGGGATAATCAAGAAAATTAAATTTCTAATCATAGGTCCTCCTTTTTGGAATTAAAAATTTCAGTGAGAATACTATAAGTTAATCCCCACCAGCATACTCTTGCCCTATCAAATCCGAGCGCCTTCATAAATCTTGTAATTATAATAAGCCCCGTGACGATTATATCTGCCCTCTCCGGCTCAAATGCTATTATTTTCTTTACCTCATCCTGGCTCATCATCGCCAATGAGACAGCCATCTCCTCAATCTCTTGAGCACCAACTGATATACCATGAATAAGTCGTCTCTCGTATTTCTCAAGTCCGAGTAGTAGCGTTCCCCCGGCAACAGCGCTCCCACCAACTAGTACCAGTTCACCCTCTATCTTGTTGTAACCTGCTTTCTTTATGCCATCAGCGATGATACATTCTATTCTCTCTATATCGTATCCACCACTTTTTTTGACCATGCTCTCTTTCAACATGAGACAGCCAACAGGAATTGATATGCTTCCTTCAATGTGGGAACTGGCACCCCATGAGACCTGGCTTGAGTATGCACCAACATCAAGGACTGTGAAAGAACCTGTTATATCCAAACTGCTCGCTACTGATAGAAACGACAGGCGCGCCTCCTCATCTTCACCTATTACCTCAACACTTATGCCTGTCTTACCATATACCTCATCAATCATAATCTGACTGTTTTTCGCCCTCCTGAGAGCACTGGTTCCCACACACCTGATGGCACTCACCCTGTTATCATCTATTGCTCTTCTGTATTCTGCCAGAACATCAGAAACTCTTTCTATTGCAACCTTAGATATTTCACCTGTCTCCATTACTCCTTCGCCAAGCCGTGTAGTTCTTATATCTTCATATATGATGTCAACAAGTCCGTCCGACCTTCTGCCAATCAGTATTAGGGCAGTATTGGAACCAAGGTCTATTGCGCATGCTATCAGTCTGGATTTATTGTCTGTCTCCATATAAAAATTACTATTGTAATTCTAATATTAAAATGTTTTATTTATATAAAATTAGTCGTCTATAGATGGAGGTGATAGACGTATTTATGAATAAGATTATCTTTATTATTTTTCTGTTCTCTATTTCTATAAATATATGGTCAATGACAGATATAGGTCTTTCTGGAACTTCTGAAGTTCTCATAAGCGATGGCTCGCCACTATATCCTGCCTTCAGCCCCGATGGTAAGAGCATTGCGTGTTCAATAAAGAAGGGTGCTGACTATGATATCTATATTGTGGATATTATATCCGGTAATCAGTCGCCATTGATAACGGGTAAGGGCAATCAGTTATATCCTGCGTTTTATCCGGGTGACCCATCACGACTTGCATACTGCTCTGATGAGGGTGGTCGGCTTGCGCTCTATATCTACGACGAAAAGACAGGTAAGAGTGTGAAGATAGCGGGAAGTGCAGATTATGACATCAGGTATCCTGAGGTCTCGCCATTACAATGGAAGTGCCGGGGAGGATATGATGAGGAGGAGGATAAGGTTGCACCCGAGAATCCATACTACAATATCTTATATCTTGCTGACTATGGTTCTAAGAAGGAGATGTATTGGGCTCATGATTGGGGAGGCAAGTCGGTTATACAAGAGACAGAAGGTTCACCTGGATATATAAGATGGACTATGGGAAAAGATTTATATGATTACTGGAGTGGTGCAAATCTTGGAATTATTGTGGTAATGGTTGATACGAATGAGGCGGTCTCTCATACACTTGACCTTGAAGGTGGTGCGTCTCCTATTAGAATTGAGAATAGAGATGTCCTCTTCTTATCGCCATCACCAAACTATGCACAGTTTCTTATAACAAGACCTGATGGTTCTCTTGTTCTATTTGATAAATTTTTGAATAAGGAAGTAAAGATAGACAGGGTAGATACAATCAGTCCCCCTGCAATATCTTCAGATGGAAGAACCATTGCTTTTGTGAAAAATGGCTCTCTTTATATTCAGAAGGTTGAGAATTCACTTTCATACATAAGAAACCTGTGGCAACTTGAGGATGATATTACTATGCCACAGATTGATAAACTTATATCAAATAAGTTTGTCGTAACAGGGACAACATATCCTAATATCGTTGATTCTTATTATATATATTACGGTGAAACACATCCTGAAGGACCTTACTTTATAACATCTGATTCTGTTCTATATCTCTTTTATCTCTACTATGACTATCTATTAAGGTCAGTTGAATATGAGAAGATGATACCTCTTGTAAAGGAGATGGTTCAGAAGGGTGCTTTGGTAAGCCAGAGTGAACTTGATAGTGCCAGCGGTGAGACCAGAGAGTATATTGAGTTCATAAGGGACTATTTTATAGTTGCCCGGGGTCTTATTGACCCATCAATAAGAAGTGGAACATATGCAGATAGGGTGAGAAAAGAGTGGGAGAACATTGATGCTACTAATGGTTCATCTGATACGTTTTCTGACATTGACTATACAATGTTTACTGTGAGAGGGCATTATACAATGTCACCTGAATTTGAGAACTACTTCAAGTGCGTGATGTGGTTTTCACAGGGGCTTTTTTCTTTGAATAACCATGAGCAAGATAAAGGTAATGCCATTATGACATTGTTTCTGACGAGGTTGATAAATGATGAGAACATGGCAGGTCTTATAGACAGATTCTATGACACAATCGGTTTATTTGTAGGTGAGCCCGAGTCAGTGAACTATCGGCAGGTTAATGAGATAATGGAGAAAATATATGGCAAGATGCCATCATATAGTGCCTTATGTGATAGTTCAAAACTTGATAAGTTCTTCTCGGAGGTATCAAAGCTTCCACCACCAAAGATTGTGCCCCAGCAGGGCTATGCATTTGCCCTCCTTCCACAGGTATTCACACCCGATGCTTATATACTGCAGAAACTGGTATATCCATATGTTGGAACAGACAGCGAGCCAAGGGGACTTCCCAAGGGTCTTGACCTCTTTGCATCGCTTGGGGATAAAGAGGCGGAGAGGTTGCTTAAAGAGTTCTTTGGTGAAAGTAGGTATGCCAAATATGATAATGCATTGGAAGAGGTAAGGTCAGAGTTTGTTAAGTATGGGGTTGAATACTGGAAGACGAACATATCTAATGGCTGGGTGAATATGCTGACAGAACTTCTCGGTGAGAAGGGGGATAGGTATCCAGAGTTTATGAGGAACATTGCCTGGCAGGACAAGAGTTTGATGACAGCTCTATCATCATGGACATGTTTAAGACATGCGAATGTCCTGTATGGTAAAGGAACCGGGACCTATGGTTCTGGTGGTGGACCAATGGAGGTGCCAATACCCGAAAAGCCGAGGGGCTATGTTGAGCCAGGTGATTCCTTCTATGACAGTTTAATTTCTCTACTCAAAGACACAAGGTCTCGTCTTGAGAAGAATGGTCTCTGGACTGACTATACAGGAGGATATTCATATATTGATGAAACCACAGGAGAATATGAGTATGAGGAAGGTGCTTATTTTGATGTTATGCTTAAGGTTTTAGAGCGACTATCAGGTATATCAAAGAAGGAACTGACAGGAGTAATTCTCTCTGAAGATGATTATGATTATATAAATTCCTATGGCGGAAAACTCTGGGAAATTACATCTATATATCAATGTGCGATTGGAGATAAAATTTCTGAAGAGTTTAGCGGTGATGATGGAGGAGGTGGGAATATATCGGGGTATCAGCAGGCGCTTATTGCGGATGTTGCCTTCTTTGTTGATGTAAGTGGCAATATGTCCGTCCTCCATGAAGCGATAGGTCCTGCCCATCAGATAATATGCCTTCATCCTACTGACCTCGGTATGGGTATGTCCCATGGTGGCGTCTTCTCATACTATGAGTTTACGGTTGAGGGGAAGCGTCTCAATGATGATGACTGGAAGGGTATGATATTAGGTGAGGGCGCTTCTGAGGACTGGGCTCTAATTAATCAACTAAGAGATAAATATGGTAATGAATATGTGGAGGAATATGAGAAGAAACTATCTGAGACATTTGAGAAGACGAAGATGCCCGAGATGCCCGGCTGGGTGGCTTCATTCTATGAGCCGAATGTATATACAGTAGTAGTGGATGCTCTAAGATTCTGGAGCGATGTATATGAAGATGGTGGCAAGGTGATTGGCACATTAAATAAAGGCGATAAGGTTGTCTGGCTCGGGCAGGAGAAGATAGCAGGCAGTGAGAAACAGCCCGATGCGAAGTTCAGGTGGCTTCTTGTAGAGGCAGAAGATGGCAGTAAGGGCTGGGTCGCCCAGTATGGTCTTGTAGGAAAGCCGGTGCCTGTGAAGGAGGTGTATCTGAGGTAGAGTGCTACCTATCGGACAAGTGAAATATATTGGTTTGAAAATATTTTATTTCATAAAATTTAAATTTTAATATATGTTATAATTTATAGAAGGTGAAATATATGGCAGATGCGAAGAGCTCAGTAGAATTATACCGTCAATTAAAGGAAGCAATTGGTGAGAAAAGTGCTGATGCGATAGTTGTATTTCTTGACCACTTTCTTCGTGAGGAGGGGGTCACCAAAACAGACATAAATGAGTTAAAGATAGAGATGGAGAAATTCAAGACAGAGTTTTATAAAGAGCTTTCTAATCTTAAGACAGAGTTTTATAAAGAACTTGCAAAGACAAAGATAAGTTTAATAAAGTGGATGGTAGGTCTTATGTTAGGACTACTGGTATCAATTACAACAATTATGATTGCTCTCTTTTCATTTATGAGATAGTTTGTAATTGTATTGTCTCTCTTTAATTTATCTAGGTATCCTTGCTCTCAATTTATCAAGGACACTATAATCGGATGATATATCACCGAGGACTATATGTGGCTTGACCTTTGGACCATGGAAGTCAGAGCCAGCGGTCGCAATAAGGTTGTATCTCCTCGCGAGTGAGAGAAAGCCCACCACCTGCTCACCTGTATGATAACTTGAGAACGCTTCTATTCCGCAGAGACCGGCGGTAGCCATTGCGTTTATATCACCCTTTGAGTCATCTTTGTCATACTTCTCACCGGGATGACCGAGGACTGGCGCTCCTCCTATACTCAGTATCAGTTTTATCGCGTGAGCAGTTGATATTCTCTCCACAGGGTAATATGCGACCTTGCCCTCCTGAAGGAAATCCTTGTCAAAGTAGTAATATGGCGCTTTTGAGCGCGCTCCACCTTTGCGGTATGGAAGAAGGCGTTCATCATTGTCATTAGCAGGGTTGTTGAGTATCGCCATTGCGAATATTGGTCCAACAGGTGTCTTGCCCTCAGCGTATCTCTCAACATCGCGGTCTGAGAAGACAAAGCCGAGCTGGCGGAGTTTGAGCGTTCTGCCCGCTGCCTGCTTTCTTCTCGCCTCTTTCAGTTTTTCAATTTCATTAAGAAGTTGGGAGTGGAATGGGTCCATAAAGTAGCCAAGCATGTGAACGGTTATATCTCTTAAATGGGTAGTGGTCAGTTCAACGCCTGTTATAACCTCAACTGATGGGCCATCTGGCAGATGATGATATGCTTCGGTTGTGTCGTGGTCAGCGATTGAGATTGCAGAAAGACCTGCATTTTTGGCAAGGTCTATCAGTTCATCTGGTGGTATCTGACCATCAGGAGAGTATATTGAATGGAGATGCATGTCAATCTTCATATCAAAGGTAAGTTCATTAGATGATAATAGAATTGGGGTATTAAATAAAGGGATATGTAGTGAGAATTATATTTATTCTTTTAATATTTAATCATCATAAAAATACAAGAAGGAATTTACTCAAAATTTTAAGGGTTGTGACATATGTCACAGAAATATATATGAAAAAAAGATAAATTATAATAAAGAAAGGAGGGTAAATATGAAGATTATATTAATCGCAGTTCTGATTATTTCACCCTTTATCACATTTACCGAAGGTGCCCATGAGGAATGGGTAGCACAATATGATGGACCAAGCAGTTACTGGGATGAATCTAATGGAGTAGCATATGATAAAGAAGGCAATGCTTATGTTACAGGAAGGTCAGATGGATATAATACAATAAAATATGATAGAAATGGAAACATTGTTTGGGGAACATCAGATAAAATTGCAGCAAATGATATTGAAGTTGATGATGAGGGTTATGTATATATTACTGGTGAAGCAGGAACAGAAGATACGTATGTTGATTATTACACAATAAAATATGACAGTGATGGGAAAAAGATATGGTCAGCAAGATACAATGGTCCTGGAAACTTTTACGACAGAGCCAATGACCTATCAATTGACAAAGATGGCAATGTATATGTCACTGGTGATTCAGATGGATTCTATGCTGATAATTCAGATTACTGCACAATAAAGTATGATAGCAATGGAAAAGAGCAGTGGGTAGCAAGATATGATAGTCCCTATAAAGATGATGACCTTTCTTGGGATATTGTCGTTGATACTTTTGGAAATTCTTATGTGACAGGATATTCTTATGTAAGAAGTGGGACAATTGATTATTGCACGATAAAATATGATACTAATGGAAATCAAAAGTGGGTGGCCAGATATAATGGTCAAAAAAATAAAGTTAATACACCATATGATATTGCTATTGATAATAATGGTTATGTTTATGTGACAGGAGAATGTGATTCAAATTGCGATGACCAGGGTGATTACTGCACTATCAAATATGATAGTAATGGTAACCAGTTATGGGTAGCAAAGTATGTTGGTTTAACTAATAAAAGGGATCTAGCTTATTCAATAGATGTTGACCAGGAGGGTAATGTATATGTCACGGGTAATTCTTGCGGAGTAGGTCCTTATGGTGATATTTGCACTATAAAGTATGACAAAGATGGTAATGAAATGTGGGTTGTAAGAATTGATGATGGAAATGGTATTGACTTAACTTTTCGTGATGGTTTCATCTATGTTGGAGGTAACAAGGGTTTTAGTTCTGATGCTGATTTCTGCGCTGTAAAATATAATACTGATGGAAAACAACTATGGATGATAACCTACGATGTTGAAGGAAGTTATGGTGAAGGTATATGTGACCTAGATGTAGATGATAAGGGGTTTGTATATGTAACAGGAACTTCATGGGTTGGTCCTTCATATACCGATTATGATTACTTAACAATCAAATATGTTCAGACATCTACAGGAATTGAAATAACATATTTCAATGCAAAGCCTATGGATAATGGTGTTCTTCTGAATTGGGCAATAACAGGTGAGGATGATAACTTTGCTGGTTTCAATCTATATAGACAGGAAATCCCATCAGCAAGTATTAATCCACTTGCTGGCAAATCCGCGCCGAATATTATTTCATGGGAGAAACTGAATTCCGAGCCAATAACAGGTCATAATCCATTTCAATTCACAGACAAGAATGTGAATGAAGGAAAGCCATACGAATATCGTTTAGAGGCGGTATATAAGAAAAGTTGGGGTGAGTTCTCAGAGACGCTTGGAACGACTAATGTAACTTACAGTGGAGAGAAAGAGAGCTTCAGCATTGTATCAGTATATCCAAATCCTGCGTCAGATGTAATCCACTGTGTTATGAATATTCCATATTCAGGTCAGGTAAGAATTGAGATATATGACATAAGCGGTCGCAGAGTCAGTGAGAATTCATTTTTTGCAGGAAGTGAAGGTGAGATAGAAGAGAAGGTTGATATCAGCAAATTAACAAACGGTGTCTATGAGATTAAGGCATTTCTTGGTAATGAATGTTCAAGCACACGTATGGTTATATCAAGATAAAATAATCAATTAAACGCAAGTTACTTAAACAATGCCTTTATGCAGCCAATTGACCCTGTCTCAATATCAGTCATTGTTGTCTCCTCAACGAAGTCATCCATATAGAAAGTGCCTTTCATTGTGCATAAAACCCACATTCCACCATATTCACCTGTTAATTTATATTTATAATCATAATATTCAAGATGATAACTGTCAAACCATGCAGATATATAAACAGGATTTGTTCCTGTAGCAGTAATATTTATTGTTTTTATTTTACCTGGTAATCTCTCACTATTTACTACTTCCCATCCATTATTTCCTATCATTATATAAATGTAGCACATATATGTGACTTCTAAATCAAGAACATCCACCTTATAAATAGCAGCGTAACCTTTCCCATCTTTTGATAGTCGTGTTATTACTCCTCCGCTTGACCAATAGTATTCAGAAATGGTTGGAGCATTGACTTCCCTAACAGAAACTTTCATATCAGAATTAATAGCTCCACCTGATGCAACATAAATTCCTGAATTATTTGCAAATACCCATTTATCAGCATTATCCTGAATTTTTATCTTAAAACCATTTAAATTTTGATTAAGTTTCTCCCAATATGGAGAATTATCAAGGTCTGAATTTACTGAATAACTATTAAAATCATCCTGCCAGAGAATTCCAGCAAAGGACAGAAGGGGTATTAATACAACTATTCATAAGACCTTCATACAATCACCCCCTTGAATGAACGTCTATATATATTATACATAAAATTATAATCAAAGTCAATATGCTAAAAATCAAAATTAATATATAATCTATGTGTGAGGATTATTAGATTTCTGATTATATTTATATCACTTATATCTATCTACTGCGCCCCGCAGGATATTGAGAGGTTGTTCAGACAGGAGATTAAGTCCGGTATTATGATTGAGGCAGTGATTGACGAAGATGTGCCGGTAAATGGCGAGGTTGTCGTCTGCAAGGCAGGCGAGAGACAGCAGATTATCAGGGAGGGTTATACTGGTGCGAATATCACGCTTCCACCCGGGAATTATGATGTAAAGGTGAAGGCAAGAGGCGATGAAATATGGATTACAGGTATTGAGGTCAAAGAGGATGAGATAGCATATCGCAAGGTTCAGTTCCCCAACGCTCAGATAATGGTTCAACTTATAGACGGCGAGAACCATCTTGATGCATCTGTCATTGTCTATAATTTTGATAATCCTGAGGACATCCTATCGGACACATGGACGGAGGAGGTAATAGACCTTCCACCTGGTAAATATTTCACAGAGGTTGAACTTGCAGGCAAAAGTGGCATTATAAAGAATATCACACTGAAGGATGGCGACAGGAAGACATATAAAATAACAGTTGATAAGTTAAAACCGGTAGTAAAAGAAAAAGAAGAATGAAAATACCCTATCTCTCATTCTCATCTTTAATACCAATTGTTTTGGTAAATCTGATTTTCTGGGTCATCATATACCCTTCTGAGTTTAAGGGAGATATTTCAGAAGAAAAGGACAATGTTAATCAAGGTGAACCAGCGGTTATAAGATTTGCCTTTGTGGGTGACATCTGTCCTGCGAAACTTGGAGAGCCGGATGAGAATCTCGCGGAAAAATATCTTGAGGTAGCGAGTATAATCAGAAGTGCTGATGTATCTGTTGGAAATCTTGAGTGTGCTATCACAGGTGAGGATTTTGAAGCGGTGAATAAGGGTGAGTATGGAGGTGGATTATACTACCGGTGCTCACCGGAGTATTCAATCCTTATAAGAGATTATGGCTTTGATGTCATGTCCCTTGCAAATAACCACACAATGGACTTTGGATGGGAGGGATTAATTGAGACGAAAGAATCACTGAATTCTCTAGGTATAAAATATGTCGGTGCTGGTGATAATTTATACGTGGCACTTGAACCATTGATACTTAATGTCAAAGGCATTAGGATTGCGTTCATTGCTATTGATGATGTTGAGCCATCGTCATTCTATACCAAAGAGAAGAGACCCGGTGTTGCCCATTTTGATTATGAGGTATTAGGGCAGATAATTGAAAATACAAGAAAAGGGGTTGACATTCTCATCTGCACTGTCCACTGGGGGATTGAGGATGTTGCAAAGCCACTTACAAGGCAGAGATACATAGTAAGTAAATTGTCAGAGTGGAAGGTGGACGTTATCATTGGTTCTCATCCTCATATATTGGGTCCGGTGGAGATGAAAGGTGATTGTCTGATTGCATACAGTATGGGCAATTTTCTATTTGACAGCCAGTATGATTACAGGAACAGGTCAGCGATTCTGATTATGGATTGGTCAAAGAGTAAGGGGATTCTGAATTATGAACTTGTTCCAGTTATTGTGGAAGAGGGATTTCCTATATTTATAAAATAAATATATAATTAATTTTATTAATAAAATTAAGATTATATCTAGTTTAAATAAATTAAAGATAGAAAATATTTTATGGAAAAATAAATGAGAATATTGGTGAATCAGTATTTTTATAATGATTAATTATATATTCATTAATTACTTTTATATTCTCTTCGGTTCTTATATTTATTAATTTCTTTTTAAGATTTTCATTTTGCAATTTTTCCGTAAATTTTTCAAAATGTATAATTGTAAAACCAATTATTCTCTTTTCATTAATATCAACATGAGCAACTATATCTTCATCTAGATCAAAAGATATAGTATTTTCATTTGTTGGACTATTGCCAATATATGCTATATCCATATCTTTATCAATATCAATTAATGGTTTTCTTCTTTGTTTTATTTTCTCTTCCATATCTCGATTGCACCTTTTCTCTCTATTTCCTTTATATTATACCATGTTGCAACAAAAAATTCACCATATTTTTCTTTAACTACAACAACAATATATATTTTATTTACTTTTAATAATTTGATTTTATCATTTTCAATTTCCTTAAAGTAATACCATACTTTTGAATTTTTATCTTTGTCTCTCCAAATTGATATTGGATTTTTTATTACATTCCTTGCCGTTTCTTTCGATAAAATTACCAAATCAGGATGACCTTTAGACACATGTTTAACTGTATTAAGACTTAATTTTATTTTGTGTCCAATAGGACTTGTCTCTTCCCATAAAATCTTTATTCTCCTTTTATCATTTTGTAAGTTTTCTTATTTTACATCATATATCATTTATAATTCAAATAATTTTAATTATAATCAAAACCATGAGAAAAACTGTATTCATTCTATGTCTTTTATTTTTTAGCAGTATTTTGCATGCTGAGATTAGAATCGGCGTATGCCCTATCAATGTTTATTCACCTGAATTCAAGGGCAATCCTACTCTTGTGCTTGAGAGAGGTCTTTCAACGCTTGGTGTGAAGATTGTCGGCGAAGATGTCATATCAAAGGTGATGGCATCGCTCTGGCTCCTTCCCGGCGAGGAGGAGGAAGCAAAGCATGCAAAGAATATCTGTGGTATTGTATATGCTGACCTGCTTGTTGTTGGCAGGTTCGCTGAGATAGGCGACGAATGGACATGGGGGCTTAAATTACTCGCTGGTAACGATGGCAGTGTCCTCTGGGAGGGATACCTGACATCAGATGAGAACAGCGCTCCAACTAAGTTTATTGAGGTGATTGGTAATAACCTCAGCGAACGCCTTGAACCGCCATCAAAGGCAGTAGCAATTGACCCATCGGAGTTAGCAAAGTATCTATCACAGTCAGGCGGGATTTCTACAAACCCACCAGGAAGCGAACCGGAGATATCAATAATGCCAACGGCTATTGAGGGTGATGTCAATATTTCAATACTTAATGAGAGATTGAGTAAATCAGCAAGCGGGCTATTAAAGGTTCTAAAGGATGCATTTGTTTCAGCACCCGTAGTCATTGTGCTGGATGTGGCAGGCGGCAAGATAACAAACGCAGGTATTGAGGGCGGGGGTTATATAGCGGGTCTTTCCGAGTGGGCGTCGCGAATAAATCTCAAAGGTGTGGGAGGCAATAGTTTTAAGGTCTATATGACAGTCGGTTATATGAGGTAGATTATTTATAAAATATGAAGATTAATATCTTTTATGAATATAAGTAAAAAAAATATATAATATTATATATAATATTGAATATAGAAGATGGATTCTGATATGAAATTAAAACTGTTATTGAGTATGTCGCTGATAATCCTTATTGCTCTCTCCTGTAAGGCGCCAAAGGAGGTGATTGTTGCTCCATTGCCTGAAGAGGTTGTTGTGAAAACTGATGCATACACTCTCACTCAGCCGGGTGGTTGGAGATTAGAGTATGGCACGGGCGAGTGGGATGTATATCTTGAGTCGCCGGGTAGGATAATGAATGTGATTATCTCTGAGATTCCCCACCTTGGAGTTAATATGAGCGATATCTTAAAAATGGACGAGAAATTCATGACAGGTGATAATTATGAGGTTGTTGATAAACCAACCGGGGTGTTATATAAGGATGTTGAAAGCGGTTGTATAAAATATGTCTGTCATAAACCCGAGTTGGAGGGAAGATACACAGAATCCCATTATTTCTATAAAGATGGTTTATTCATAAATGTTGTAATATCTTACGATAGTGAGACAGATAAGGCACCGGATGATGTAAGCGTATTTTTCGGAAGCTTCACACCGTTTCCACAGTAGATTTATTCTATAAGATAAGTTAAAGATAATATTTACTTGATTTATTCATATTATGAATGTATAATTTGCGATTATGAAAGCGATAGTTGAAATAAGTGGCTCACAGCATGTAGTTGAAGTCGGTCAGGAGATAGTAATCAACAGGGTGAAGGTTCCTATAGGTGAGGATATCGTCTGTGATAAGGTGCTTGGCATTATCAACGATGATACTAAGGTAGGAACCCCTGTTGTTGATGGCGCAAAGGTTATTTTTGAGGTTTCCGAGCACCTGAGGGGTCCAAAACTGATTGCATTCAAGTTCAGAAAAAGGAAGGACTATCAAAGAAAGAAGGGACACAGGCAGGACCTCACAAGATTGAAGGTAAAGAATATTGAGGTAAAGAGTTCAAAGAAGTGATATAATAAAAGGAATTGAGGTGGTAGAATATGGCACATAAGAAGTCAGGTGGTTCAACAAGGAATGGAAGGGATTCTGCTGGAAGGCGTCTTGGAGTGAAGCGTTCAAGCGGGCAGTTCGTTCGTGGTGGCACTATAATTGTGAGACAGCGAGGACGCAAATTCAAACCAGGCAGATATGTTGGTATTGGTGCTGACGATACACTATTTGCAAAGGTCTCCGGCTATGTCATCTTCTCAGGTGGCAACGGCAAGAGGATAGTAGATATAAAGCCAGCAGAACAATAGTTGTCGCAGTCTTTTTATCCAGATTTTCAATTTTTCAGTCAGGTTTTGTGATGTGTTTTACCAGAAGGTGAAGAATGGCATTTATTGATGAACTGAATATTACTGTCAGGGGCGGAGATGGCGGGAAGGGTGCTGTCAGTTTCAGGCGGGAGAAGTTCATTGCAAAGGGAGGACCCGATGGCGGAGATGGTGGAAAGGGTGGAGATATTTATATTGAAGCGAAGGGTGGTCTATCAACCTTACTTCACCTTAAAGGAAGAAACATTTTTGAAGCCCAGAAAGGCAGGGATGGCAGACCAAAGAAGATGACAGGTGCAAATGGTTCTGATTTGACTATATATGTTCCAGGGGGGACTATCATAAGGCGAAAGAAGGGCGGAAGGGTTCTTTTTGAGCTTATGGAATCGGGAGATAAATTTCTCCTTGCAAAGGGTGGTAAGGGTGGAAGGGGGAATGCCAGGTTCGCTACGCCAACGATGCGAGCGCCAAAATTTGCTGAAGAAGGGGGAAAGGGGCAGCCAAAAGAGTATTATCTTGAACTTCGCCTTATTGCTGATGTCGGGCTTGTCGGTCTTCCTAATGCGGGCAAATCCACTCTTCTTTCCGTTCTTACAAGGGCTACACCAAAGATTGCGCAATATCCTTTTACCACAATCTCACCAAATCTTGGTGTTGTATGGGTTGATGGTATTGAGCACTTTATAATTGCTGACCTTCCGGGTCTCATTGAGGATGCACATAAAGGAGCGGGGCTTGGGGAGAGGTTCTTAAAGCACATAACAAGGTCGGGCTTAATCTGTCTGGTTATTGATATATCACCACCAGAGGGAGGTGTTGCTCCTGTCAGGGCGATTGAGATATTGCTTGAAGAACTTGATAATTACAGTCAGGGTCTTTCAAATAATGCTAAGATAATAATTGCTACAAAGATGGACCTTCCCGGTGCTTGCGAGAACTTGAAGATATTGAAGGAAGATAGAATAAGAGAGGAATTGGAGATTGTTGCAGTTAGTGGTCTAACCAAGGAGGGGGTTGCTAATCTTAAGAATAAGATGTATAATTACATTAAGGAGATAAATGAGCGGTCAAAAGATACAGGGATTTAACACAGAGATTGCGATTGGCTCACACAGATTTCATATTCAGACGGAACTTGTGAGTGGAAGGATAGTTACGCTTATTTTTGAGAATGGTGCGGTGGTTGGTGGGAAAAAAACTGAGTTGGTCGGTGAGGGAGTAAGTAAAAATGAAGAAACAGCGGAGATTCTTAAAACTGCTATGATGGAACAACACAAGTTGATGGTAGAGAATATAAAGAACAGTATGAAGCCAGCTGGTGAAGAGATAAGTGAGGAGGAGAAGATTCAGAAGGACAAGGACCTCATAAAGAAATTTCTTGAGGATTGGGCTGAGGAGTAGGGGAATATATATTATCAGTTTATAATTTTTATATAGGGGTTTGATTTATCAAACCTATTTTTTCTTTTATCTACACGAATAATACTATTTATATTATAATCTCTAAAATTTACTTACGAGGTGGATACTGTGCATGGTGTATTAAAACTTCTCCCTTATGCACTAACTGTAAATCTGATTCTGGGCACTCTTGCCTATTGGAAAAAACTTATCTCCGTCAGTGGCTATATTATTGGTCTCATCATCGGTATTGTCATATTTGCCTATGGTGGTGTAGGTGCTTATGTGATTTTATGCACATTCTTTGCACTCGGGCTCTGGTTTTCTCGTGTTGGTTATGATGAAAAAGTTGCACTTGGAACTCACCAGGAGGGCTTTGGAAAAAGAAGTGGAAGAAATGCATTTGCGAATTGCGTTGTAGGATTCACTGCCTCACTTGCAATAGGTCTTGGAGTCAGAATTAACCCTGCTAATATAATCTTTGCTTCTGCATTCGCAACTGCCCTTGCGGATACAACATCAAATGAACTCGGTCAGATATATGGTAAGCGTCCATTTATGCCGATAACATTTAAGAAAACAACTGTTGGCACAGAGGGTGCTATCTCCATTGAGGGGACGCTTCTTGGCATTGCTTCAGCGATAATAATTGCTGGAGAGGCATTTATATTCAAGATGATTGACTGGCAGGGCTTTGTCAGTGTGATTATTGGTGCAACGCTCGGGAACTATATTGAGAGTGTTATATCGGTGACGCCTGTCAGAAAGATTGGTGGCGACCTCCTAAATCTTATTAATACAGTTATAGGGGCGACATTAGCCCTTCTAATATACAGATTGTTGTTCTAAAAGTATAAATGTATAAACAGTAAATGGCTAAACTATCTGATTATATTGAACTGATAAGACCATTCACACTCCTCCCACCATTTATGGGTTTCATTTGCTTTGCTGCTGTCGCGCTGGGCTATGGCAATATAGAAATTAACTCATCTATATTTATAAAGATTCTCATTGGTGCTATATCTGCATCAATTCTTAATGCCGGTTCAAATATAGTAAATCAGATATTTGATATTGAGATTGACAGGGTGAATAAACCAGAGAGACCGCTTCCAACAGGTAGAATAAAAATGAAATATGCGGTAGTTCTTGCTATATGCCTGTATATTCTATCTATATTCCTTTCTTATCTCGTGAGCATTCAATATTTCATTATTGTTCTTATAACTGCCTTTATTACCTATGCATATTCGGGTTATCCTTTCAGGACGAAGCGCTTTGGCATACTCGCCAATATCACGATGGCTATTCCAAGGGGCGGGCTTCTCGTTATTGCGGGCTGGAGCGCCGTGAGAAATGTATTTGAGCCAGAGGTCTGGTTCATCGCTCTCATCTTCTTTCTCTATATTCTCGGCGCGTCTACCACAAAGGACTTCTCTGATATTGAGGGTGATAGAAAAGGTGGCTGTTCAACCCTGCCCATAATTCTTGGCGTAAAGAGGGCTGTTATTGCAATAACACCGGCATTTGTGGTTCCATTTATTTTAATTATCATATTCAGGGTTGTTGGACTCTTAACTGGCAACGCTATTATTCTATACTCACTTGGTATTATTCTTTCTATGTGGGGTATCTATGTCTCATGGCTCTTGCTTAGAAATCCTGATGACCTCTGTCTTGAAGCAAATCATCCTTCCTGGAAGCATATGTATCTGCTTATGGTTGTTGCCCAGATTGGCTTTGCATCATCATATCTTATCAGGTTTTAAATAATATTTATTTCATGTATAATATACTTATGGCATTTTTCTTCATAAATAGAAAAGTTGACCCGAAACCCTTACTTGGTAACGCCAAGATATTGAACATAGAGTTCAATACAGCAATTTGTCTTAGAAATCTTGAGGAGGCAACATATATACTTCCAAGGTTGATGGAGAATATGATTAAATACACTGTTGCACTCAAGGGTGGGTCACCCTCAAAAGGCATTCATCTTGAGGTTCACCTTCCATTTCTGACAGATAGGGTAGAAGAAGGTGATGATGTTAAGAGAAGACAGGACTCAATAAAAGAAGCCTTCGGGTTATATGAAGAGATGTCAAAATACAGGTTCAGTTATCTGGGTGAGGCAAACCCATCTATTGATATAATAAAACTTCTCAACAACTATAAGAGCTTTGTAGGTTGTCTGGAGGTGTATATCGGTGAAAGAATATTTTAATTTATGTATCACTTTATTTATCTCTCTTTCTGTTTTATTTTCAATTAATTTATTGAGAGCCGGTGATAATCAGAATATTGAACTAATAGGAATTAGTGAGAATAAGGTTGTAGTGGTGGATGAAGCAAGGGTTGATATTATCAAAAGCGGGCAGTTGAGAGACGTATCGGGAATATATACTTTTTCAGGTGAGAATGGACTTATAACGCAGAGTTATATTGATAATGAGAACAGAATCCACGTTGGTTATTACTACCTGACTGAACCTGTTCACGATATGGTCGCTGGTTATGGAACCGAGCCACTGCCAGTCAAGGCAAGTATTATCATCAAAGAGGTCAGTTTATATGGATATGCCTGTCTTGCGAGCATATCAAAATTTGAGATTAATGATAACTTAACTGTTGACATTAACAGAATAGTGAAGGAAGTATTAGAACCAGAGATTAAGGGGATGTGGAGTAAGTTGTCACAGGTCACCCTGGCAGAGATATCTATAAAGAGATATCAAAGTTTGATGGAGAAATATAAATTACCTGATGATGGTTATAGTAAGGTTGCATATTATACATTATTTGCTTATATTCCGGATGAGAATCTCATCGTATTTGAAGCGGAAGGTCTTCAACTACCACCAACTGATGACCCAAGGATTATGAGAAAATTAATGCTTTATCCAGTTTATGATTTTAAGGAAGGCAGGATAATTAAAATTATCTATACAATCAAGGGTGAGTTTTTAGAGTGAGAAACAAAGAGATTGTTACTCAGTCACAGCTTTTTCTGACACAGGGATTGTGAAATAGAATGTTGAGCCCTTGCCCGGTTTGCTTTCAAGCCCGATAGTGCCACCGTGTTCCTCAACGATTGCCTTTGATATAGAGAGCCCGAGTCCCATACCGCGGGCTTTTCTTGAATCACTCATATCAACCTGATAAAACTTATTAAATATCCTCTTCCTATCTTTCTCTGATATACCAATACCCTCATCTCTGACTGATATTTTTACAAAATTACCCTCCTGTGTTGCTTCTATTTTGATAGTTCCACCTTCGGGAGAGAATTTAGCACCATTTATAATTAGATTATAGAGAACCTGAGTAATCCTCTTTGTGTCGCATTCTATTACTGGCAAATCTGGTGAGACATTTAGGGCCAATTTACAGTTCATCTCTTCAATGGTGGACATCATACTTTCAACAGCATTTGATATAATGGATTCAACATCGCATATTTCTTTATCAAGACGAAGGCGCCCTGTCTCCATTTGTGTGAAGTCAAGGAGGTCATCAACGTAGCGAGAGAGTTGAATCGCATTTCGCATAATAATCTCAGTTGATTCTCTCTGAGTATCAGTCAGTGGTCCATTCAGTCCATCATTTAAGACCTCAGCATACCCGAGAATAGAAGTCAGTGGAGACCTGAGTTCATGGGAAGTAATATTGAGAAATTCCGTCTTTGCAGCATCAAGTTTCTTTAACTCTCTGTGTGCTCTCTCCAGTTGATTGAATGCATTTTTCAACTCCTGCTCAGCCCTTTTCCTATCAGTAATGTCCCTGACAATTACAAGGTCGGCTGGTTTTCCATTATATCTTATAAGTGCTGCATTTAACTCCAATGGTATCTCATAACCATTTTTATGAAGTCCTGATGTTTCATATATTGATGGAACATTCTCACCCTTCATTCTTATCCGATAATAATCTGATATTGTATCTCTTGCTTCTTTTGCAAGTAATGGTAAGAACGACCTGCCTATTAATTCATTCTCCCTGTATCCAAATAAAGTGCATAATGCAGTATTCACAAACTTAATATTATAATCCTGGATAATAATTACTCCATCGGTTGCCTGTTCTACCAATGTCCTGTATTTTTCCTCTGACTCCAATAGTGCCTCTTCCCATTTTTTTCTATCTATCGCAATTGCAATCTGGTCAGACACAAACTTAAGAATCTCCAAGTCCTTTTTAGTGTAATTAACTTCGTCAGTGTAACTCTGGACAACTACTGCACCTATCACCTCTCTTCCAATCTTTAGAGGGACACCAAGCCATACCTTTGAAGGAGCTCCAACCCTCTCAATTATCTCTTCCTTTACCATCTTCTCTATTTCTTTATTATTGACAAGAAGTGGCAAGTCATTACTGATGATATAGTATGTCAAGGACTTTCCAGCAGGAAATGTGGTAAATCTATCCTTCGCATCCAAATGATATGGAAGGGAGAATGTATTTGTCTTTTTGTCGTATAATGCTATGTAGAAATTGGTTGTATCCATTATTAAACCAAGGTGTTCTTGAATTGACCTGAATAGTTCATTCAAGTCCTTTGTTATATTTACCGCATTTGCAATTTTGTTAAGGACTAACTGTATCCTCTCTGATGTCTTTCTCTCTGTAATGTCTTCAAGAATTCCATCGATATAAATGACTTTACCTTTTTTATCTTTGATTGCGCGGGCATAAAGTGAACCCCAGAATAATGTCCCATCTCTTCTCTTGAATTGCACCTCATAGTCAGATATCTCACCTGTTGTGCTGATACTTTTTATGAACTTCTTTCTGTCTTTTGGATTCTGATAAAGGTCTGCTACATGTATATCAGACATATCTTCAGGACTTTCATAACCAAAAATATTGGCAAGTGCACTATTTGTAGTAAGAAGTTGACCGCTGGGGTCTGCTGTCGAGCGGAAGATGCCAACAGGAATATTTGTTTGAAGTGTTCTGTATCTCTCCTCACTTTCTTTCAATGCTTCTTCTGCCAATTTTCTCTCTGTGATATCTATGCCTATCCCAATAAAGTGTTTTATCTGACCATCGGGTTCAACTAATGGTATAAATCTTATTGAAAGATATCTAAACTCACCCTTTATTATTAATTTTCTTTCATAGATATGGGGGTTTCCCTTTTTTGCCATTTCAACTGATCTTTTAATGGCTTTGATTTCGTCTGGTGAATGAAGGTTTTTAATACGTTTTCCATACAGGTCATCAGGTGTAATTCCATCTGCTGAAGCGAAGGCAGTATTTACTCTACCATAATAGAGTTCACCATTAGTATCTTCCCACACAGACCACATTAAGATGTCTGAGCCCTCAAATAGAGATTGTAATTCTAAGCGATGCTGATCTCGTTCCTCTTCTGCACTCTTTCGCTCAATAGCAGTGGCAATCTGTTCTGACACAAATTTCAGAATATTCAGGTCTCTTTCTGTGTAAATCGCCTCATCTCTATAACTTTGAACTACTATTGCTCCCATAATTTCTTCGTTAATTTTTAGTGGAACGCCAAGCCATACCTTCGCAGGGATTCCTATTTCCCTCTTTGCTACCTTACCCATTTCAATCAGTTTTCTAATATCTTTCCCCTTAATAAGGAGGGGCTTTTTATGTTTTATCATATAAGACGTAAGGGTCTTTTTTGCTGGCATAGATGTGAAACTATGTCTTTCATCTACATAATATGTCAGTGTAAATACCTTCGTCTCTTTGTTATAAAGTGTAATGAAGAAATTGGTTGTATCCAATACCGTGCTCAAATGTTCATGAATTGACCTGTAAAGTTCACTCAGGTCTTCAGATATATTGACTGAATTTGCTATCTTAAACTGAACCTCTTGAATCTGCTCTGAAATCTTCTTCTCTGTTATATCTTCAACAGTCCCTTCGTAATATAGCGTCCTTTCATCTTCATCACGTATTGCTCTTGCATTTTCGCGAACATATATGAAAGAGCCGTCTTTCTTCTTCCATACTGCTTCGAATCCTTTTACCTCACCCTTTTCTTCAATAATCTCCTTAAATTGCTTTCTTGTTTCAGGATTTGTATAACCATTTTTCTCTACATTTATATCATTTATCTCTCTCATAGATGAATAACCGAGCATTTTAAGTAGTGCTGGATTTACTATAAGAATAATCCCATCAGGTGTCGTGCGGTAGATTCCTATTGGAGCATTCTCGAATAGAACTCTGTATCGCTCCTCACTTGTGCGAAGCTCTTCCTCAGCAAATTTTCTCTCTGTTTCATCCTCTGTTAGAATTACGACCTGTTCAACCTCTCCTTTATCGTTCTTTACAGAGTAGAAGTAATTGGAAATCCATCTTGCTCCATAGGGTTTTGGGTCTTTTATCTTTAAATCGCGAAGAATCAATTCTCCACCATAGTCAAATACCCTTTTAATATCAGACATATACTTGATAAGATGTTCAGAACCCGTTGGACCGAAGTCAAACTCTATCTGCTCGGAAATAAATTTCTTGAACTCTCTTTTGGTGAATCCCCATATCTTTCTCCATGCTTCATTTGCACTGATTAGGTTTCCATCTTTATTACGAATAGATATTCCAAGTGGGAGGTTTTCAATGACTGCCCGGTTCAGCGTCTCACTGGTCTTTAATGCCATTTCTGTCTTCTTCCGTTCTGTAATATTTTCAAGGACGCCATCAATGAAGATAATATTGCCTTCCTTATCTTTTATTGCTCTGGCTGATATTGAACACCAGAATATAGTGCCGTCTCTCCGTTTCTGCTGGACCTCATAATTGGAGATTGCCCCCTTTAAACTTATAGTTTTAAGGAACGTCTTTCTGTCATCCGGGCTTATATATAAATTTTTTATCTGTAAGTCATACATTTCTGCTGGTCTTGGATAACCAAACATTTTTGCAAGAGCAGAGTTAACAGATATTATCCTTCCATCTGAGGTGGAACGGAAGATTCCAACCGGTATATTTAATATTAAGGTCTTATAACGCCTTTCACTCTCTTTTAATGCCTTCTCAATTTTCTTCTGTTCCAATCTTGATTTATCTAATTCAGAGATGTGCTTCTTGAGTTTTTTAATCTCATTTCGCGTATAATCACCTGACTTGGCCTTCTCTCTCATAAATTGTATTCTCCTTAATTACAGGAGAATTCATATTAATCAATGATTATTATAATTGATTTTGAGTGTAATATAAATGAAGATAATAATATCTATAATATTTTGTATTAAGTAATGAATTATTAAAGAATATTCCTAATAATTACATTAATATTATTATTCCAATCTATAAACCTGTCTTGGCGCTAAATATAATGGAAATCTGTCTATAAGGGCAAGGCGCATGAGATAACAGAAGTGACATTCATCTACATAACTGTCATCATGTTCTAAATTGTATTCTCTCGCGAGTAATGCAGGACCACCCTTTATAAGGGGTCCGCATATGGGATGTGAGAGACCATCATAGTTCTTAACAAGGGTATGTAATGGTGTCTTACACATATTGTCCATGCTGAGCCCCTGACAGATGTGAACATTGCCAAAGCAGTCAATGTGCACTCTCTTCGGGTTCTCAAGGTCTTCATAAGGGCATTTGGTAAGTTCCTCCCATCGTTTTTTGGGCAAACCCTCAATTAGCTTTTCAACAGCCCTTCCACGAAACATCGCGCCACCGCCTACAACAGGGGCGCCCTTATCCTGCCCTTTGAGAATGCCATTCTCAACCGTTGGCTTTTCAATGCATATTGAGTTAATTGGTATGCCCAAACTCGTTGCCGCTTCAGTTGCAATCTTTGCAGGACTGTCCTTCTTATCATAATGGAATTGGTCATCGCTCACACTCAGGTCAGAAACTTTAATTTCTGCTATGGGTTTTAACCATAATATAGCATCTTCAACAGTTGTTGCAAAGTATGCATTCGTAACAATGCCTGACTTTATACTAATTGCATTAGCCATTCTCATTCCCTCAAGCATAAGGGGATAATATAGAAATGGCTCACCACCCTCAAAGTAGACGTTATCAATCGTCGCAATTTTTTCTACCTCTTTGAATAGTTGTCTGAGCTGTTTTAATGTGAATGTTCCATTTTTATTGGGACCACAGTAGAGAAAGCAGTGGTCGCATTCAAGATTACAGTCATAGGTTAATAAGATGTGTATGCCTGTCAGCAATAATATCTCCCAACTTCTATATGACCTTTATCCCCAATCTTACGACAATCTCCTTCGCTTCATCCACATAGTCACCATAGACCATTGCAAACTCCCTGCCTGTGATTTTATGGACGAGTTCTGGGTTATCCAATCTTATAAATACAGTGTTTCGGCAGTTTTCACCACCAAGGTCCTTTGAGCAGATAACCTCTCCCTTCATCACTACCACTCTCTTTCCAGAACCAGTATTTATGAGTGTAACTGTTCCCCCCGGCATATCACAGAAGGCCGATACCGTGCCATCCATATCACGCCACCTTCTCAGAACTGGCTTCGCCTTTGACATTTTTGTCGGGACAGCGCAGTGCTGAAGTGATAGAACGCCATCTTTGTATGAGTGAAACTCACCAACAAATACTGGCGCATCTGTCAGTTTGTGAAGTATGAGCATAGAAAGGAGGTTTCCCCCTCTCCAGCAACCGGTAAGGTAGCCATCGTCGTTAAGTTTCGTGATGGCATAGCACATCTTTGCTCCCAGCATCTCCGTGAAATGCCCGCACCATAGGACATAACCAATATTTGTATTCATATTATCCATTATGCCCTTCATCGCGATATATAACATCGCCTGCCGGACAATATCATCAAATGTTGGCTCGCCTACGACTGACTCACCCATCCATCTCTTTGCTAAATCCTCGGCTTCTTTTATATCAGCATTTCTGTATCTGCTCTCAAACTCATTCATATCAGCATATTCAATATTTAGCATGCCCTTGAAGAGGGGGTTTGAATACCACGCCTGCTTTGAAAGGAGGCGCTCGCCACTGTCAAATAGGCACACCTTCGTGTCAATGATGGGTTCTGGTATTCTAATATTATTTACAATCTCTCGGACCTCATCATAATTGAATGCGACACTGACATTTGCGAAGTCGGACAGGTATTCATATATATCAAGTGCAAAGCCGATAGCCCCCTCTTTGCCGGTGAGTATTATCGGCTTACCGGTATGAGCAAGGATTATGAGAAGTGTGTTTCTCTCAAAGGCGTGAGCGAAGATTATGAACGCATCGGAATTTATATTCAGGTTTCGTAATTCCTCATCTGTTCTTATTATGACCTTCTCGGCTAATCTGAGACCAAGTTCTGAGAGAATTCTATCTGCTCTTCTCTCCTGCTCAATTTTGTCCTCAAGGCAGACAAAACTCAGCCCATCATCCATAATGAAGTGAGGATATGGACCAAAGAGGAATATGGGGGTGATCTTAGGTAATTTCATAACTAAAAAATTGTATGTAATAATATAAATTTCATAATTTTTGTATGTAATCATTTATGGTTTTTTCAAAATTATTTATATTTTCTAAAATCAATTTCCCTGGCTCTCTTCGATTGCCTGGACGAAAAGCAAAAAAACCATCAATATATGCTTCCCATACTTTTTTCATTTTTTTAAATTCATCTGTCATTTCAATGACTTCGCAAGCTATAATAAATAATGAATAAGGATAAATCCTTTTAAACATCTCCGATTCTGTAACTATATCTCTGAACATATCCAACGAGACATACTGTTTACATTCAATTATAATTTTAGGTATAAAATATTGCTTCTCTTCAATTCCAATGCTTACGCCATTTTTAAAAGTTAATTTCCGCCAATCTCCGATTACTAAATCTGCACCATGTCCTGTAACCAGTAATTTTCCCTCTTCATCAAATCCAATCCACGAGATAATATTTCCCGGTGGAATTTTATCAAGAATCAAGTTCTTTTCTCTACATATCTTAAAAAATAGAAGATAGACAAATTCTTCTAAACGATGTCCAATAAAAGTTGAAAATTTTCGTTCTGAACCGATTGCTTCTCTTATTTCCTTAAAGTGTGAGTCAAAAAAATAATCGTATTCAATAAATTTTTTCTTCAAAATGTCACCATCTTTTGCATTTGCCCACAATTCATATTTCTCTTTTATTTGTAATAAAACTGGCGCACCTCCACTTTCTTCAATATACTTTTCTAACAATTTCCCGTGTACTTTTAATTTTTCCATTTTTTACCTCTTTCGTCTTTTTGAAATCTCAATTTATACTTTTGACCT
>Ga0315280_10001370_pt1 | contig 42229 bp, 34 predicted proteins | sample YL17G06_40_MG_FD_203697 | JGI IMG/M metagenome (GOLD analysis project Ga0315280, IMG submission 203697) | Sediment microbial communities from Yellowstone Lake, YNP, Wyoming, USA - YL17G06_40 | ecosystem: Environmental > Aquatic > Freshwater > Lake > Sediment | place: USA: Wyoming | collected...
TCCCTCCAATACCAGGTTCAATGTCTGTAGCCTCCCTTGCTCTTGCTGTGTCAATGTCAGTCCTCTCATGACTGACATTATCCCTTAACAGTTAGCTACTGACGTAATCGTATAACAACAACACGTAGGTATTAAATGTGCTCTAAAATCACTTGATTGCGGAACAATAGCCAGGATCTTGCTTCTACGCCGATAACTCAAACTCTAGAAGTGCTACAATAATCAGTGGTGGTCAACCAGTTTCTGCCAAACAAGGAGGTGTTATCATGATTCTCTTGAATCCGAAGAAACACATGCGCAAATATTCAGATAACAAGTCACGGGAGATAATGCTGAAAACCATAGAGTTTTTTGAAAACAAGGGGCTCAAGAGCATCAAGGATGACGATCATAAAAGGATCTGGTACCGAGAGTATCTTGACTTTATCAAAGAGAACAAGATCTTTGCCACTCTCTTGACCCCCTCAAAGTACAGCGACGATCCGGATGCGCGCTGGGACACGTACCGCAACTGCGAGTTCAACGAGATCATTTCCTTTTACGGCCTCGCCTACTGGTATACCTGGCAGGTCACGATTTTGGGCCTGGGCCCGATCTGGATGAGCAAGAACGAAGGGATCAAGAAAAAGGCGGCAAAGGCGCTCGAGGAAGGGGGAATATTCGCGTTCGGTCTGTCGGAGCGCGACCACGGCGCTGATGTATATTCCACCGAGATGACCCTCACGCCCAGGGGCGGGGGAAAATATGTAGCCAATGGCGAGAAGTATTACATAGGCAACGGCAACGAGGCTGCCATGGTCAGCACCTTCGCCAAGATAGCAGGTACAGGCGATTACGCCTTCTTCATTGCCAACTTTAAAAGGCGCGAGTACGAGCTGAAAAAGAACGTTTGCGACTCGCAGAACTATGTTGCCAATTATGCCCTTCATGACTACCCTATCACAGACGCAGAGATATTGGTCCGGGGCGATGAGGCCTTGCATACCGCCCTCAACACGGTCAATGTAGGCAAGTATAACCTGGGATGGGCCTCTATCGGGATCTGCACCCATGCGTTTTACGAGGCAATCAACCACGCCGCCAACCGCGTGCTCTACGGCATGCACGTGACCGATTTCCCCCACGTCAAACAGATGTTCACCGACGCCTATTGCCGGCTGGTAGCCATGAAGCTAGTGGCGCTCCGGACATCGGACTACCAGCGCACTGCATCAATCGATGACAGGCGCTACCTGCTTTACAACCCGGTGGTGAAGATGAAGGTAACCAGCCAGGGTGAGGATGTCATCACCAAGCTTTGGGACGTGATCGCGGCAAAAGGATTTGAAAAGGACACATATTTCGAGATGGCAGCCCGCGATATCCGCGCGCTGCCACGGCTGGAGGGCACGGTTCACGTCAATATCGCACTGATAGTCAAGTTCATGGAAAACTACTTCTTTAACCCGGGCAAGTTCCCGGAGATTGGCAAGATCATGCACACCAGGTCAGACGAATTCCTGTTCAACCAGGGCCCGGCCCGTGGCCTGGGCAGGATTCAGTTCCACGATTATAGACATGTCTTCGGCCAGTTCGACATCCCCAACGTCAACATCTTCCAGGAGCAGATTGAGGTCTTCAAGCAGTTTCTGGCGACGGCCACTCCGGATGACGAGCAGAAAAAGGACATCGATTTCCTGATGAGCCTGGGGGAAATCTTCACCCTGGTCGTGTATGGACAGCTTATGTTGGAGGAAGCCAGGCTCCAGGAACTAGAAGCCGACCTGATCGACCAGATTTTCGATGTTATGGTCCGGGACTTCTCAAAATTTGCCGTCGAACTCTATGGCAAGCAATCTTCCACACCGGAGCAAATGGAGTACTGTCTGAAAATGATAAAGAAGTCCGCCGCGGATAAGCGGCGCTACGAAAACATCTGGACCAACCACGTTCATGCGTTGAAGGATACCTATGTAATGAACGAATGACCGGAGAGGGACACTGTCAATAGGCACTCGTCTTTATGGGTAGGGGCGGTTCGTGAACCGCCCCTCATGTCATTGCGAGGAGTCCGCCTTCGGCGGACGACGAAGCAATCTCCGCGTCATGCTGTGCCCTCACTTGTCCCCCCTTTTTAAACTTGTCCCTGACTCGTTCAGGGAGGGGACGAAGGGGGATTTACACAGGCGGACAAAACACACCATTCTTGTATAATTCTAATGTAACCTCAGAATAAATGTTGTCGCAGAAGATTCTTTAGTATAAAATGAGCAGGAAACAGTAATCCTTAAAACTGACGAAAGGCAAAAACATTGACCACCAGATGGAAGCACCCCGGCGGCAAATTGAGAGAGCAAGGCGCAGCCAGCCTCTCCGAGCAGGAACTTTTATCCATTATAATATCTCCAGGGATTAAGGGCAGACCAGCGGAGCTAATCGCCGCAGAGGTACTGCAAAAGTTTGGCTCTCTCGAAGGAATGGCGAATCAACCACTTGAGAGATTATTAGCAATCAAAGGCTTGTCCGATGTGAAAATTACCCGCATAGCAGCGGCCTTTGAGTTAGCGCGCCGTCTGGCAAAGCAAGGAAAGAATCGTTACGATGACAAAACAAACTAAACTCACCGAAAAGGCAACTCGCATCCCCGACACCCGTCCAACACAATGGGACGAGATAATCACCAAATACCTGTCAGATGTCGAGCCACTGAACAGCGAATCAGCCCGCTCTTTGCGCTTCGGCATGTTGATGAAAGAGCTCCTTGGTTTCGAACCAGGGTTTATAGAATCGTATGTCTCAGGTGTCGAAAAATACCTCAAGGTTAAGCAAAAAGACCGTATCCTTAAAGGGGAAGCGGATAACCTCTTCGGCAACATCGTCATCGAGTTCGAGGCGAACATCCTCAAAAAACGCTCCGAAGCCGAAGGACAACTGCGCCGCTATGTAGCTATCCTCTGGTCGCAAGAGCCCTCCCACAAGCGTACACCATATCTATGCCTCGCCACCGATGGGGTTCGCTTCATGACTTATTCGCCAACACTCGCCCAGCCGACAGCGAAAGATATTGCCCCTGATGACGTGCGCCTTAAGGTGCTCGAAGAAGCGGATTGGACGAAACTTAAGCCTCATGAGGTTTACTTCTGGCTGGACCGCTATTTCCTGCGCAAGGAGATTCTAACTCCAAAAAGCGAGACGATTGTGCGCGATTTCGGCGTTCGCAGCCATGCCTTCCAGACCACCACAAACGCGCTGCTCACCTTGTGGCAAAAGATTAAAAAGCAAAGCTCCTTCGAGGTAATCTACAATAGCTGGGGAAAGTATCTACGCATCGTATATGGCAGTCAGGTTGCAGACGACGAACTCTTCGTCCGCCATACCTACCTGGCGACCCTGGCCAAACTCATGTCATGGATGCGTATCAGCGAAAGCACCCGCCTCCCCGACGACTCACAAATCGTCGAGATGCTGGAAGGGCAACTGTTCAAGGCACGGGGGATAGAGAATTTCATCGAGGAGGACTTTTTCTCCTGGCTGGCGCGGGACGAAGCTGTGAAGGTGGGCGTCAGTGTGACGCGGTGGCTGTTCAGCCTGCTGCAGCACTACAATCTGCGCGAGCTCTCTGAGGATGTGTTGAAGTCGCTGTATCAGGAACTGGTTGACCCCGAAACGCGCCACGATTTGGGTGAGTTCTATACCCCGGATTGGCTGGCGCACCGCATCGTCAATAGATTACTGGATATAAATCCCAGCGGGTCTATGCTTGACCCCGCCTGCGGCTCGGGCACCTTTCTCTACCTCGCCATACGGGAAAAGCGCGACAGGCTGGGGAATTCGCAAAAGACCTTGAACCACATCCTCGAATCCGTCTACGGTGCAGACATCCATCCCCTCGCAGTCATGGTCGCCAAGACAAACTATATCCTCGCTCTGGGCGACTTGCTGAAGAAGCGCAAAGGCTCGATTACGATCCACGTTTACCTCACCGACACCATCAAGCTGCCGGAGTTGGTGCGCGAGCCGAAAATGATGGGTACAGAAGAGCTTGTGCCTCAGGTGCCGGGCTATAAGGTCGAACTGAACGGACGCGAAGTCCATCTTCCCCAAATGTTACTGGACGACCTCACACTATACGACCAGGCGATAGAGCTAGCGAAGGAATACGCGAGGCAAAACAAGAAGAAACCGATTGCGCTGGAATCGTTCAGTAACTTCCTCAAGGCACAAAACTTCGGTAACACCGATGCCTCGCTCGTCCAAGCGCTCTTCGTCATTGTCGAGACGCTAAAGCACTTTATAGATACCGACCGAGACACCATCTGGGCGTTCGTCCTGAAGAATACCTACAAGCCACTCTTCCTCAAACACAGATTCGATTTCATCATGGGCAACCCGCCCTGGATTGCCTTCCGCTTCATGGAACCCACCTATCAGACCTTCCTGAAACGGCAAATCACTGAGGACTACAAGTTACTCACAGGGCGTGGGGAACTGATTACCCACCTCGAGGTAGCAACCTTGTTCCTGGTGCGCACCGCTGACCTCTATCTCAAGAAAAATGGGACGATTGCCTTCGTCTTACCCAGGAGCCTGTTCAGCGCCGACCAGCACGACGGATTGCGCAAACGCACCTTCAAGTTCAGCGAAAACACGATACAGACGCTTTACTGGCATGAGATTTGGGACTGTGAGAATATCGCCCCCCTGTTCAATGTGCCTTCCTGTGTCATGATAGCAGACAAACGTGAGCTTTCCCGTCCCTCGCGTTCCACACCTGTAGAAAAAGACGTGAAGGTTATCGCTGGACAAATCCTGAGTGGGAAACTGGAACGGAAAAACGCCTCGCTTGCTGAGGCTGAAAAAGACCTCGCGATAGAGGATGTTGAGTTCTCCCTTCACACACGCGGCAAGCGTTCCTTTTGGGCAACCGGTAAAGGTGCCGGAGTGCAAGCAGCGAGTTTTTACAAGAAACGCTTCGCAGAGGGTGCGACGATTGTTCCTCGTTCGTTCTGGTTCGTTCAGGTGAAGCCATCGTCGCTTGGTTTCAATCCCAACCTGCCGCCGTTAGAGACAGCCGACCGAGCTGTGGAGGAAGCCAAGGATGCATACAAAAGTGTGTTTTTCAAAGGCACCGTTGAGAGCCGTTTTCTTTACGCAACGCTGCTCTCCACCGATCTGCTTCCATTCGGGCACCTCGACTATCGACTGGTGGTGCTGCCGATAGAACCTGGCGGAGAGCAATACAAACTTATTGACGCAAACGAAGCGCATAAACGCGGCTTCCTGCATCTGGCGCAGTGGCTAGGGAAAACAGAAGAGGAATGGACAAAGCGGCGCAGCACCAAAGCGGAGCGAATCTCCGCGCTAGGTTGGCTGGATTACCGTCACAAACTCACAGATCAGAATCCACAAGCAAAGTATCGGGTCCTGTATCCCATGTCAGCGACATATCTATGTGCTGCTGTGCAAAGGCGTGATGAGATTACCCTCAATATTGAGGGACAAAATATAAAAGTCTCCGGCTTTTTAGCAGATTATAAACTGTTTGAGTTTGAGACAAATAATGAAAAGGAAGCATTCTATTTAGCATCCTTCTTGAACGCTCAGATCATTGATAGATTGATCAAGCCGATGCAAAGCCGCGGTTTGTGGGGGCCCCGTGACATCTGTAAGAAAGTACTCGAACTCCCCATCCCCCAATTCGACGGGAAGAACAAAGCCCATCAGCGTCTGGCTGAGTTGGGCGAGGAGTGCACCAACAAGGTGGAGAAGTGGCTGACCAGCGGTGGCGCTGGTAACATCAAGAGCATCGGCAAGCTCCGCTCTATGGTGCGCCAGACGCTGAGCCAAGAGCTGGCCGAAATTGACGAACTGGTCAAAAAGATTCTAGGATAGGATGTAGATTTTACTGAATCATCTCTCCCCTGGCAGGAGAGAGTTAGAGCCTGTCCTGAGCCCGTCGAAGGATGAGGGGTATTGAATCCGTTTCGGGAGGCTGTGACATGGTGAGTAACTACACCGCTAAATACACAAAAATAAGCTCCGGCTATATGGGCCAATTGGTGGAATGGCCCGAGGTGATAACCGAAGGCAAAACATTGGACGAATGCAGACAACTGCTCAAGGACGCCCTGCAGGAGATGATAAAGGCATATCGGCAACAGGGTAAGGAAATCCCCATCGGCGGCGCTCTTCTGGAGCAACTACCTGTAGTGATTTAGCATGTCTGTAAAGCGAAGCAACCTCATCAAATATCTGGAAGAACATGGATTCTACTTGCTGCGTGAAGGCAGCAAACACTCCATATACACCAATGGCACCAAAACAATACCCGTTAAAAGGCATCGAACGCTCGATAGAATAACAGCCAACGAATTGTGCAAACAGGCTGGATTGAAGCCAAAGTTTTAACCCTGGCGAGGCAAGCCAGGATTATTCATATGATGTAGAGGATTTTTCAGTGGAGTTTAATAGGACTGAGCTTGTCCAGTCGTTCGAAGTTGTGCCAGGCATCAATCCAGCGGATGGTACCGGAACGGGAGCGCATGGCTAGAGACTGCGTTTGCGCTCCGCCGCTGGAATAACGTACTCCCTTCAGTAATTCGCTGCTGCTAACCCCGGTGGCAGCAAAGAAAACATCCTCACTGTTTATCAAGTCCTTCGTTTTATACACTTTGTCAAGGTCAACTCCAGCGGCTATGGCTGCTTCTCTTTCCTTTTTGTCTCGAGGCCAGCCCATACATTGTATAGCGCCTCCAATACAATGTATGGCCGCAGCGGAAAGGACTCCCTCAGGTGTGCCCCCGATGCCCATGAGAACATCGACTCCTGTTTCGGGCAGGGCGGCCTGTAGACTCGCCGCTATGTCACCATCGGAAATCAGTTTGACCCGGGCGCCTGCACTCCTGATCTCTGACAGTAACTGTTGGTGGCGCGGTCTGTCCAGGACCACCACCGTAATCTCTGATACTCTTCTTTTTTTGGCTTTGGCGATATTCTTCAGGTTTTCCGACACCGATGCCTCAATATCTATAGCGTCCTTTGCCTCACAGTCGGTGACAATCTTATTCATATACACCAGTTCCCTGGGGCAATTCATCGTCCCTCTAGCCGAGAGCGCCACGGCAGATATAGCTCCGGGAAGACCCTTCGCAGTCAGAGTAGTGCCGTCAATCGGATCGACAGCAATGTCAACCTTTAAATCCGAGCCGTCACCAATCCGCTCTCCAATATATAACATGGGAGCTTCGTCTTTCTCTCCCTCTCCGATGACCACGATTCCATCCATCCTGATGTAGCCCAGGACGTACCGCATGGCGGCCACCGCTGCCTCGTCCACCAGGTTTTTGTCGCCCATACCGAAAAAACGGGCTGCTGACAGGGCTGCCGCTTCGGTAACACGCACTAGCTCCATGGCTACATTACGTTCAATGGCGCTGCGAGAATGTTTAGCTTTCATAAGTAACCCTCCATTATGTAAAGAAAGGAGAGACCGGGAATCGTAGTGCTGCCATGATAATTCAAATACATGGTGCGGTCAACAAATCATCAGCTCACCGGCAAAATGCACAGGATAGCCGAATGTTCAATCAGAGGAGAGGGCACATGGATTCCTGCTTTCGCAGGAATGGCATTTGGTAGGCCCTTCGACAGGCTCAGGGCGAACGGGGTATCCCCCTCACTCTTATCTCTCCCGCAAGGGGCGAGAGGATTTTGGTTCAAGGGGCACCTGGATTCCTGCCTGCGCAGGAATGGCACGAAGGGCGCAAGGCCTTGCGCCCCTACATTTATCATCGCAGGCGTTGTTGTCCCCGCTCCAAAGCTGGTTTATACTAACATCATCTTGAACAAGAGGTTGAATATGGGTCCTTTAGAGGGAATTAAGGTGCTCGACCTGTCACTGTACGGGCCGGGCAGGTACTGCTCCATGATCCTGGCTGACCTCGGCGCCGAGGTGATAACGGTCGAGATTCCGCGCAGCACCGGCAAGATGTTCGGCATGATGACCAGCGATACGGAGGCGCATTACATCGGCCTCAACCGCAACAAGAAGTCCATCGCTCTCAATATAAAGAAGGACGAGGGCAAGGAGATTTTCTACCGCCTGGCGGAGAAGGTGGACGTTATCCTGGAGACGAACCGACCCGGCACTCTCAAACGCAGGGGCATGGACTACGAGACGGTGAGCAAGCTCAATCCCCGCATCATCTGCTGCTCTATCACAGGCTACGGCCAGACCGGACCCTACGCTCGCAGGCCGGGACATGACATCAATTTCGTCGCTATGTCAGGCATACTGGGGCTCAGCGGCAGCAGGAACGGCCCGCCTTCGTACATCGTCTCGCCTATGATCGCCGATGTCCTGGGAGGCACTAACCAAGCTGTCATCGCTATCATCGCTGCCCTGTTCGCCCGCGACCGGACAGGCAGAGGCCAGTATATAGACGTCTCCAGCACCGATGGCGCTGTGTTCTACCACTGGGTACACGCGCCCCAGTTTTTCCGCGACGGCATTTCACCGGAACGCGCGGAGTCGCCCACGGGCAGCGATGTGGCCTGGATGAACATCTATAAAGCTAAGGACGACAAGTACTTCACCATCGGCTGCTTCGAGCCCTGGCTCTGGGGCAACCTGTGCAAGCTGGTGGGCAGGGAAGACCTGATACCCAAGCACTTCGGCTCTCTCGAGGAGCAGCAGGAGTCCTACCAGGCGCTCTCGGAGGTCTTCGCCACCAAAGACAGGGACGAGTGGCTGAAAGCGCTGGACGAGGCGGATGTCTGCGTTGCCCCGGTGTACAACTTCGAGGAGATGTTCGCTGACCCTCACTACAGGGACCACAAGGTTGTGGTGGAGATGGAGCATCCCAAGCTGGGCAAGGTGAAGATGCTGAATACGCCGTTCAAGCTCTCCGATACTCCGGCTGCGGTGAGGACGAGGCCGCCGCTGTGGGCGGAGCACACAAGGGAGGTGCTGGGCGAGCTGCTAGGGTATAGCAAGAGGAAGATAGACCGCCTGATGAAGGATGAGGTCATAGAATAGATAAAGGAGTGAAAAAACATGGGGCCACTGGAAGGCATAAAGGTTGTAGACCTGTCGCGTAACAGCCCGGGCAGGTACACCACGATGATTATGGCGGACTTCGGCGCCGAGGTCATCACGGTGGAGACGCCCCGCACAACGGGCACGCAGTCATTCATGTTCACCGACGACACCTGGTTCCGCTACGTGGGCATGAACTGCAACAAGAAGAGCATCGCCGTTAACCTGAAGCATCCCAGGGGACAGGAGATTGTGCACCGCCTGGTGGACAATGCGGACGTCTTCATCGAGGGGTTCCGTCCCGGGGCGGCGGCGAGGCTGGGCATGGGCTACGATGCGCTGAGCCAGCGCAACCCGAGGCTGATTTACTGCGCCATCACGGGCTACGGACAGGACAGCCCCTATGTGAACAGGGGAGCGCACGATATCAACGTGGTAGCTTTGACCGGCATACTGGGGGCCACCGGCTCTAAAGACGGGCCGCCCATCCACGTTATCTCGCCGCAGATAGCGGACATGGCGGGCGGCAACATCCAGGCGATAAGCTCCATCCTGGCGGCGCTTTACGCGAGGGAGAAAACAGGCCGAGGCCAATTCATCGATGTGTCCATCACAGACGGGATGATGTTCATGAACTGGGTGATGAATTTGCGCTACCTCATCAACGGCTTCGTAGCGGAGCGGAGCGAGCTTCCCACGGGCAGCGACATGGCCTGGTTGAATGTGTACAAGACTAAAGACGGCAGCTATATCGCTTTGTCCTGCCTGGAGCCGCATACGTGGGCTAACCTGTGCAAGCTGGTGGGCAGAGAGGACCTCGTGCCCCATCATTTCTCCACGATGGAGAAGCAGAAGGAGATTTATGATGCTTTCTGCGAGATTTTCGCTGCTAAGGACAGGGCAGAGTGGCTCAAGCTGTTCGATGAGGCCGATGTGGCGGGGGCGCCGGTAAACACGGTGGCGGAGGCACTATCCGACCCGCATGTGGTGTACAAAGGACTGGTGGTAGAGGTAGACCATCCCAAGCTGGGCAAGGTCAAGCTGCTGAAGAGCCCGTACCGGTTCTCCGAGACGCCGGTGAAGCCGAGGCAGCGCCCGCCGCTTTACGGGGAGAACACTGAGGAGATACTGAAGGGCGTGATGGGCTTTAAGAAAAAGGAGATTGCGCAGCTGCGCAAGGATGGCGTGATAGAGTGAGATCGTCTATTAACAGGGAGTCCAGAGGGGCGAAGCCCCTTTGGCGGGGGCTTTGGGGGTGTCCCCCAAAATTAAATTCCCCCAAGAGTGGGGGATACAGGGGGTTGAAAAAAGGCTGGCCCTGGCCTATTCCCCCATAATCTGGAGCACGATGTCGCGGGAGCGGGCCCTGTTGTCGAAATCGGCGAGGATGATCTGCTGCCAGGTACCCAAGGTCAGTCTCTTGTTCACGAATGGCACCACCAGGGAAGCGCCCAGCAGCGAGGCACGTACGTGTGAGTAGCCGTTGCCGTCGCCCCAGGTGGCATCGTGACGGTAGACCATGTTCTTAGGCACTAATCTTTCCCACATGGACTCGAGGTCGCTGAGCACGCCGCGCTCGAACTCTATCGTGGTGAGGCCGGCCGTGGAGCCCGCGACGAAGATGGTCACTGTACCGCTGCTGACGCCTGATTGCGCCACTTTTTGAGCCACCTTATCGGTTATATCAACGAAGTCGCAGTTGCCCTTTGTCTGAACGTGGATACTTGTATGGCTCACCATTTTATTCCCCCTGTTGCATAAAGCTTGCTGAGATTATAGCAGAAAGAGATTTGATGGTATAATGAAAGCTGCCGAAAAAAGGATTGTCGATGGACTTTTTTGAGACTGTGAGGAAGAGGCGCAGCGTCTGCCGGTTCAGCGACCAGCCGGTGGCAAGTAAGGACATTATGGCCATGCTCGAGGCGGCGGTACTGGCGCCCAGCGCTACCAACGAGCAGCCCTGGTATTTCATCGTGATCAGGGATAAGAACGTCAAAACAGCAATGCGGGATGTGGTCAACGCCATGGTCGAGGCCGTGACAGCAGCCACAGAGGACAAACGGCGGAAGAAGCGGCTGGCCTGGATGCGGTCATACAGCACCCATTTCGCCGATGCTCCGGTAGCTATCGCGGTGCTGGCGCGACCCTGGGTGGGGGGAGGCTACAGCGAACCGACAGACCCGGCGCGACGCGACCTGGCTCTGGAAAGCGTGGCGATGGCAGTAGCGCATTTGCAGCTGGCAGTCACGGCATTGGGTTACAGCAGTTGCTTCGCCAGCAGCCCGGCCGAGTTCGCCCGGGAGGAGATCGAGGCCATTCTAAACGTAGAAAAACCCTGGTTCCTGGTGGGCATAATATCCCTGGGTATAGCTGCGAAGCGGCCGGGAAAAAGGCCATCGCGCAAATCCGTGGCAGAAGTCTGCACCTTCATCGGGTAGAATCCTAACAACTGTTTTGAAAATGGGGAGTGCAGAGGGGCAAAGCCCCTTTGCCGAGGGCCTGCCCCTGTAGTCCCCCAAGAGTGGGGGACTACAGGGGGTTGAAAAAAGAGAATGAAGATTCTGGGCATTGAAACATCGTGCGATGAGACCGCCGCCGCCGTGGTCGAGGACGGCACCAAGATATTATCAAACGTGATCTCCTCTCAGGTAGAGATTCACAGCCGCTACGGCGGCATCGTGCCCGAGGTCGCCTCGCGCCAGCACCTGCTGTCCATCATGCCCATAGTGGAAAAGGCGCTGGCGGATGCAAGCGTAAACGCCAGAGACCTCTCAGCCATCGCGGTCACCAACGGGCCGGGTCTGGCAGGCTCGCTGCTGGTGGGAGTGAACTTCGCCAAGGCAGTGGCGCTGGCCTGGGACTTGCCGCTGGTCAGCGTAAATCATCTTGAAGCACATATCTACGCGAACTGGCTGGGAACCGATAAACCTGTCTTCCCAGCGATCTCACTGATCGTATCGGGCGGGCATACCGAACTCGTTTTACTCAAGGGCCATGGAGAAATCTCTAGGCTGGGCAGGACCAGGGACGACGCTGCAGGAGAGGCCTTCGATAAGGTGGCGCGAGCGCTGGGATTGGGGTATCCCGGCGGGCCCGTTATCGAGAAAGCTACCCAGGGGATAACCCCAACTCGCCGGCTACCACGGGCCTGGCTGAGGGGGAGCGATGACTTCAGCTTCAGCGGGCTGAAGACAGCGGCGGTGCGGCTGGCTGAGGAGTTGAAAGTCCCGGCTTCGGCCAATCCCAGCCCCCTGGCGCTGGACATCGCCGCCAGCTTCCAGGAGGCAGTGGTGGATGTGCTGGTGACCAAAACGGTGGCCGCCGCCAGCAGGCATGGGGTGAACCAGATACTGCTCGCGGGCGGGGTGGCCGCCAATAAGCTGCTGCGCGAGACCATGGCACGCCGCTCGCCGATACCGGTGCTGATCCCGCCGATTATCCTGTGCACCGACAACGCGGCGATGGTCGCTTCATGTGGCTACTTCAGACTGCTTCAGGGCAAGATAGCCGGGTGGGACCTGGATGTGCTGCCAGGGCTCAGCCTCGGTGCAAATCCTAAACAAATTTAAATACCCAAATTCAAAATGTTTAGAGAATTTGATATTAGAATTTAGAAATTCGTATTTAGAATTTCTTTTAGCATGATATTTCCTGCACATAAGCCAATCGCCTACCCAGCGAGCATTCGCCGCACCTGCGCTGACGACAGAAGGTCCTGTCCAGATGGATAAGCCCCTGCTGACGACGCGCCGAATCCACCAGGCCGGAGGCCTTTGAGCCCAGCAGCCTGGTCAGGCCACGGGTTATCTCGTTCTCCCCTGACTTGGGGTAAATCCTGTAAAGCCACAGGGCTGCCTCCGCTAAACTTGCCTCGGAATTGGCCTCAGCCCAGGCGAAGGCGAAAGGCAGGGCGATATTGACCACGATCTCCCGGGCTCTGCCCTGTCCGATGAGGGCGCGTCGGCCAGCGTAACGACAGCCTTCGCCAGCCACCATGAAGCCTGCCTCGAGACGCCCGATATCGGAGCAGGACTCACCCACCAGCCGAAGCACTCCCTCGAGAAGCCCTTCATCCCCGAAACGGGCCAGCAGATGGGCGGCACCGGTGAGACGGCGGGCGGGGTGGTTCTCGGGGCGCACCCGGAACAGATGCCAGCTGGAGAGACTCAGGGGCTCCCTGTCGCCCAGGCAGTGCCAGACCTCTTCCATTCTGGCATCACCTCGCGGCAGCAGCCCGGCCATGCCCAGAAGCAGCGACCTGAGCATTGTAACACGCCCTTGATAATCCTTATCTCGACAAACGTTTTCCAGGAGTGCCAGGGGCGAGCGGCGGGCCAGCTCCTGGAACGGCTCCTTGTTCCTGGTATAGCCCAGAGCTTCCATGATACCCTGATACAGCACCTGAGAGAGCGGCTCCCCGGCCATTGCGGCGGCGAAGCGGCTTGCCTTCAACCTGAATCGCTCCTCGCCGGCTTCATCGAGCAGCCTGCCCATCTCGTCATCGCCGAGCCGGGACAGGGCATCATAACAAGGCTCGGGCGGCATCGTATTGAGACTGGCCCAGTAGCGCACCGCCGTCAATGAACCGCTGAGGCAACGCTGCAAGCTCAACGTGGGCACTGTCCGACCACTCTGGAGAACCACCGGCGCCTCCCCCTCCCAGACCACCTGAAGTATCAGCCCGTTATAGCTAGGATCGCGGCCATGACCGTGGCTTCTCCAGTCGCTCGCCCTGAGGTGAAGCTCCACATCACCAAGCAGCAGTCCCCCGCCCTCGGTGGCGATGACAGCGCCCAGGAAATCGGGGCCGCTATCCCGGTTCTCCTTCCCCGGATAGATAATATGAACCTTTTCGCCAAAGCCGGTGGCCAGGCTCTCCGCCGACACCAGTTGTCTAGCCCAGATGCGGACTAAAAGGCGTTCATCGACCTTATCTATGGTATCTATGGTGTGCCACCTCAGACCAATCTGACGGACAGACATAAAAATCCTAAATCCGAATTTCTAAATCCTAAACAATATCGAATTCTTTTAACCCCGATTTTTCAAACAGTGGTGAGGCCCCAGGATTCGATTTTGAAGTCTCTGCCCCAGGTGCCTGGCTCAAACATCGTCTCCCACAGGTTTTTCGTCAGCAGACGCGCTGTATTTGAAGCCGGCTCGCTCAGCAATGATAGAGAGGAGAGTAACCGAGGTCCCCCGTGGACTGTACATCCCGATCTCCCACTCGCTGATGGTCTGCTGGCGCGTCCCCAGCTCATCTGCCATCTCCTGCTGGGTCAGCCCCAGATGGACCCGGAGCGCCCTGATGCCCTCGCTGTCCCAGTAAACCTTTCTCTTCAACCTCATGGCGTGATTTTACACGGTTTCGTGTAAAAAGTCAAGACCGATTTAGAGGTTTGAGTCTGAAACCAGGGACTGGCGTATTAGATATCAGGACTGAACTGTTGTGCCTTGAGGACTGAACCAATTAAAGATGTCCCCAGCCAGACCAAGGCCTTGAAATTCAGCGGACTGAAGACTGCCCAAGGCATGCCAGTCCCCTATATTTGCCTCTTTCCTCAGCTTCGTGGGAATCGGCTTGTGAATGAAACAGACTGTTTAATTACGGACTGTTGACAGTCCATATTATTTCTGTTATAATACCGACATCGGACTGAAAAGAGCAGTCCTGAAAATCCAGAGTCCAAAGAGAAACAATGGTTGATACCAGAGGTGACGACTTAGAGGGACGCGGGCTCATCCCGCCCTATGGGCCAGCGCGGGGGATGCTGCAGGCGCTGCATCTGCTGCGGAGGACCACGCCTCCCAGGATCGACAGCGATTTCTTGCGAGTCAACAAGATCGCTCCGGGCAATGAATACAAGGTAGTGGGCGCGTTGAGGTTCCTGGGGCTCATCGATGAGGACGGCAAGCCCACAGAGGAAAGCCGTTTGCTGAAAACCAAAGGGACTACCTACACCCAAGCCCTGCAAGATATAGTCCGCAAAGCCTACTCGGGGGTATTTCACGGACTGCAATCAGACGGGATAACACGTGAAAAAATCTACAACTACTTCGTCACCGAGGGCAGTTTGGGAGCCGAGATGGCGACCAAGGCCACCCGTTTCCTGGTCAAGCTGTGCCGGATGGCCGAAATCGAGCTGGCCCCAGAATTGCCAAGAGGGGCCTTCAGAGGAAAAAGAAAGGCAAAAGCTCAGCCACAGTACTATATCAAGTCCCAGGCCGAGCCTGGGGGCAGGGACTTCGACCTGCAGTCCCCTGCCGCGGTGTCTGCCCAATTCCCCATGGTGCTGGCGCTGACGCCGGAAATGGCGTCAATGAGCGTGGAGCAACTGACCAAACTGTTTCGCAAGATGAGGGTTGCGCTGGAACAGTCCGCTGCCAGCCAGAATTGATTACCCAACAACATAATAAGCAGACAAGGGGCTTAAGCCGCTTGTCTCATGATGTCCAAGGCTAACCTCTCTGTCGTTGTGACTCCTTGTTTTTCCGCATGTCATTGCGAGGGCAGCGAAGCAATCTCACGCACTTGATTCCTATGGGAGCGTATCCTATAATCTCGATTAGGGTAACGGGCAGGGAGGCCCGAAATGCTAAGTCAGATTCAAATACATACTGCTCCATCTGCTTCCGCCAAGGAAAAAGGCGATTTCTTTGAAGAATTGCTCCGCCAAATAATGGAAGCACAGCGGTATCGGGTAACGCAACAGATACGCTTTACAGGCACAGAGATAGACCTTCTTTGTAAACATATGGATAGACCTGACGATACGGCCCTGGTTGAGTGCAAAGCCCGAGCGAACATTATTTCTGAAGATATAAAAACCTTTGTCTTTGACGTACTTATATCAAAACGTGCCGAGTACGGATTTTTCGTCCATACCTCCGAGATTCTTCACGAAGCGGCTGGTATAGTACACGACCTCAAAGAGGAGCATCCGAAGAAACTGATATTTTGGGGCCCTGACAAGATCATAGAACTGCTCGAACACTGTAAATTGATTGCACCTTTGCCAGAGTCCACACGAAAAGACGTCTTAACGCCATCTAAACGTATATTATTGTATACCTATTTGGGACGTTTTTGGGTAACCGTACTTACTAACGGCATTATTCCAACTCACTACCATGTAGCCAATGCCTCTTGCGCAGGCAATAAAATCGATGATGCAACCCTTAAGTGGATTTCAAGTATCGATGAACTGCAAGGACTGTCTAGAATAGATAGCACAGAAGCCCCCGCAATAATTAAACCCGCCTTATCTTTTGATGCAGTCGCCGAAATCCAAGAGGCAGAGCAATGGGATGACTATCGTCCTGTGGGCACTAAGTTCTTCGTCGGGAGGAAAGACGTCCGCCAGCGCCTGTACAAATTCGTTCAAGCTCCGATAACAGCGTCTTCGGGGCGAAGAGTGTTTTTCGTGGAGAGCAAATCAGGCTGGGGCAAAAGTTCATTACTCGCAGAGCTTCGGGCAAGGTCACGCAACCGAAGAAACAAAAACTTATTCTACGTATTGGCAGTAGATTCCCGAAGTGCCAACACGAGCGAGTTTGTTAGCCTTGCTGTCGCCAAGTTGGTAACGGGTGCAGCAACAAATGGTTTTATTCCAACAAAATTCTCTGACATAAACATAACGTCAGCATATGATACGTTGGCATCTTCTGAGATGCAAAACTTGTTATCTTGGCTAAAGGAAAACAAACGAGTCCTAGTCATTATATTTGATCAATTTGAAGACTTGTTTCGGAAAGAGGACCTCTTCCGCACTTTTCACAAGTTCATGCTCGATGTACATGACCAGCAAGGGCCATTCATAGTGGGCTTCAGTTGGAAATCAGAGATCAACATACCAATAGACAATCCTGCTTACGGTCTGTGGCAACAAGCTCGTAACCTCGCGGAAATATTCCGTTTGGACGAATTTCTGGATTACGAGGTTGATCGTGTCCTTCGCCAATTAGAACAATTTAGTGGACACCGCCTCCCCGCAGACCTGAGGCGAAGGTTAAAAGAAAGCTCACAAGGGTTTCCTTGGTTTACAAAGAAGCTTTCAATCCACTGTTACCACCAGATACAGAAAGGAGTAACACCAGAAGATTTGGTTGATCAGAACCTCAATGTCGAGGTCTTATTTAAAGAAGATATGGAAAGTATATCTGCTGATGAAGGCCGCGCATTGAAATTGATTGCACGAAGAAGCTATGAAGGGAACCCGCTAGATGTTGCAGAAGTGGACGACAAGGTACAAGAACAGGAGATTAATTCCCTATTAGGAAAGCGGCTCATTGTTAGGTCTGGAGCAAAATATAACGTATACTGGGATATCTTCAGGGACTTCCTGGTTGAAGAAAAAGCTCCGACTTTAGGTGAAAGTTTTCTTTTGAGACAATACCCCAAGCCTTGTGTGAGAACATTGGAATCTCTTCTCAAAAAAAGTCCCTGTAAAATCAAGGAAATGATGACCGTGGCTGAACCCATCCGAATAAAAAAGGGTACGTTACTCAACTGGGTGCGTGAGCTGCGGCATCTCGGCGCAGTAACAAAGGTCGAAGGACGTTATCTGCTTCGACCATCAATCAAAAGCCTCGAGGATTTCAAAATTTACATGAACGAGCGCCTTAACTCGCATATAGTTGTACGTACATTAAGAATGGTGAGCGCCGATACTATAACTCAGGAGCACGTCATTAACGCCCTACATGAGAATTTTAAAGGATATGGCTTTGCCAAGAAGACTTGGGCAACATATGCAAACTATCTCATTGCGTGGTTACGCTACTCAGGCATTGATTTCAGCCACAGACTAATCAGCATACCAACGAGAGTAGGGAGCTACACCCCGCAGCTGAGACCAGAAAGGGATATATCAATATTTCTCTCCCTAAAAGATAAGAGTATTCCTATCATACGGCCAGAGAATGTTGATAAAGGATTATACGACCTAAAAGCTTTAGAACTCCTATATTATGAAGGACAGTTTCTATACTTAACCAAAAGAGGCTTAACATTGCTAAAGCAAGATGAGTTATCTATCCGTAAAGAGATTGCTCGGCTCGCTCTCCTTATCCCCAAAATACAGGCTGCATATGTTGCGTTGCGAGAGAGCCAGAGAAGTGACGTAGCAAAATTTGACGAACTATTGGCTCCAGTTCTAAAACCAATTACTTCTACTTCATACAAAGAAGTCACTACTAATGTTTTGAAAGCTTGGGCTAAGTTCATTTCCACCGAGGTAGCGCCCGCTTAATTTAAATTGCTATGCACAAGCTTGCAGTTAATCATCCACAACGCCTGTAGGCTGGCTGCAGTCCACCTGGGCAAGCGAAACCCACCATCCAGTTATTCCTTGGTCAGGTGGGCTCCATTTCATTTCACCCGCCATACTTCCTTTTCCCCATGTCATTGCGAGCGTAGCGAAGCAATCTCATCGTCCCCTTTATAACCACGAGTACGCGGAGATTGCTTCGTCGTCCGCCAGGGGCGGACTCCTCGCAACGACATGATAAATAAGACCCACCCCGTTGCCCCACCGCCCCCAGATGTGCTACAATCTCTCGGCTATCAGAGAGGTGAGATGTCAGACCTGAAATACTGGGTGGGGTTCAACCGCATACAGGGACTCGGTCGCGCCAAGTTCTCCCTCCTCGAGGGATATTTCGGCGACCTGGAGCGCGCCTGGAAAGCCAGCGCTGCAGAACTGAAGGCGGCGGGACTGGATAGCAAGTCCATAGAGGCCATAGTCGCCGCGCGTCCCGATATATCTCCAGACGCTGAGCTGGAACGGTTGGAGCGCAACCATATCAAGACCCTCACCTGGAACGACCCCGCTTTCCCGGCCAGGCTCAAGGAGATTTACGATGTACCGCCCGTGCTCTACGTCAGAGGAGATATCACCCCGGAGGATGAGTGGACTATCGCGGTGGTGGGCACCAGGAGGGCTACGATATACGGCCGGGAGGTGACCGAACGCCTGGTCGCCGAGCTGGTGCGAAACCGCATAACCGTGGTCAGCGGGCTGGCGCGCGGCATAGACTCGATAGCGCACCGCACGGCGCTGGAGTCCGGAGGGCGCACCATCGCCGTGTTCGCCTGCGGGCTGGACATCGTATACCCGCCGGAGAATGTGAAGCTGGCGCAGGCCATTATGGAGCACGGTGCGCTGGTGAGCGAGTACCCCCTGGGCATCAAGCCCAAGGCGGACCACTTCCCCCGCCGTAACCGCATCATGTCGGGCATTAGCCTGGGGGTGCTGGTCACCGAGGCGGGAGAGGGCAGCGGCGCCATGATCACGGCAAGCCTGGCCCTGGAGCAGAACCGCGAGGTGTTCGCCGTGCCGGGGAGCATTCTGTCGCCGGCGAGCCGCGGCGTCAACCGCTTAATTAAGGAAGGGGCCAAGCTGGTGAGCGAGGTACAGGATATCCTCGAGGAATTGAATTTGACCATGATACCGCGACAGATGGAGATGAGGGAGCTGGTGCCGGAGAACGAGACAGAGTCGCTTATCATGAGATACCTATCCCACGAGCCCACCCACATTGACGAGGTCTGCCGCAGCTCGAGTTTGCCCATCGCCACCGTCTCCAGCACCCTGGCGATGATGGAGCTTAAGGGAATAATACGCCAGATGGGCGGGATGAACTATATCCTGGCCCGCGAGGCGAGAGCCAGCTACTTAGGAGCTAATTAACGATGTCCAAGAATCTGGTTATCGTAGAGTCACCTGCCAAGGCGAAAACACTGGGCCAGTTCCTGGGGAAGGACTACACGGTCAAGGCATCGCTGGGCCATGTGCGCGACCTCCCCGAGAAGGAACTCGGCATAGATATCGACAACGACTTCTCCCCCAAATACGTTGTGGTTCGGGGCAAGACGAAGGTGCTGAAGGATATAAGAGAGGGGGCGAAGTCGGCGAAAGCAGTCTATCTGGCTACAGACCCCGACCGAGAGGGCGAGGCTATATCGTGGCACCTGGTTGCAGCAGCGGGACTGGGTAAAAAGCCCCTCAAGCGCGTGGTGTTTCACGAGATAACCAAGGAAGCTATCATCGATGCCTTCAAGCACCCCCGCGCCATCGATTTGAAGCTGGTAAATGCCCAGCAGGCTCGGCGCATCCTGGACAGGCTGGTGGGGTACAAGCTGAGCCCATTGCTGTGGAAGAGGGTGAGGCGGGGGCTCTCGGCAGGGAGAGTGCAGTCGGTCGCAGTTAAGCTGATCGTGGACCGCGAGGCCGAGATACTGGGCTTTGTCCCCGTGGAGTACTGGTCAATAGAAGCCGAGCTGGCCAAGGAGGGCAAGAAATCGCCCAGCTTCAGAGCAGGCCTGGTGGGACTGGCCAACGGAGACAAAATAGAGCTCAAGGACAAAGAACAGACCGATAAGCTGGTAACGAAGCTGGAAGAAGCCAGCTACGCCGTTTCCGCTGTGCGCCAAAAGAGGACTGCCCGACAGCCAGCGCCGCCGTTCATCACCAGCACGCTGCAGCAGGAGGCCTGGCGGAAGTTCAGGTTCAGCGGCAAACAGACCATGGCCATAGCCCAGCAGCTTTACGAGGGCCTGCCCCTGGGCAAAGCGGGGCACGTGGGGCTCATCACCTACATGCGCACCGATTCGACTAACGTTTCAGCGTCCGCCCTGGCGGAGGCGCGAGATTATATCTCCCAGAAATATGGCAACGATTTCCTGCCACCGACGCCGCGCCGGTTCACCAAGAAGGTGAAGGGCGCTCAGGAGGCGCACGAGGCGATACGCCCTACCTCGGTGCGCAGGGAGCCGGAGCAGGTCAAAACCTATCTAAACTCCGCGCAGTTAAAGCTTTACACCCTGATCTGGCAGCGCATGGTGTCCAGCCAGATGGCAGCAGCCCAGATAGATACCACCACCGTGGACATAGAGGCGACGGCCGCCAGGGAGAAGTATCTATTCCGCGCTGCAATTTCGGTGATAGCCTTCCCGGGGTTCTTAACCCTGTACCAGGAAGGTAAGGACGAGGACGAGAATGGGGAGAAGAAGAGCAAGTTGCCCGAGCTGGCCAAGGGAGAAAAGCTCAGGCTGCTGCAGCTTGTACCCGAGCAGCACTTCACCCAGCCGCCGCCGCGCTATACTGAAGCCACGCTGATCAAGGCGCTGGAGGAGAAGGGCATCGGGAGGCCCAGCACATACGCCCCGATACTCTCGCTGATACAGGAGCGCGGCTATGTAGAGCGGCGCAACGGGAAGCTGGGGCCCACCGAGCTGGGCACAATTGTGTCGAACCTGCTCAGCGAGCATTTTGCCGACATCGTCAATGTCGGTTTCACGGCGCAGATGGAGAAGAAGCTGGACCAGATCGCCAGCGGCGAACTGGAGTGGGTGCCCATGCTGCACGAGTTCTACAGCCCGTTCCAGGAGACCATTGCCAAAGCAACCAAGGCCATCCCCAAGGTCAGCGAGCCCACTAATGAGATATGCGAGAAATGCGGACGGCCCATGGTCATCAAGTGGGGGCGCAGGGGCAAGTTTATGTCCTGCAGCGGATTCCCCGAGTGCAAGAACGCCCGGTCGATAGTGGTCACTATCGGCGTGAAGTGCCCCCAATGCAAGGGCGAGATGGTGGAGAGGAAGAGCAAGAAGGGGCGCACCTTCTACGGCTGCGGCAACTACCCCAAGTGTAAATTCGCGGTGTGGGACAAGCCGCTACCGAAACCCTGCCCCCAATGCGGAGGGCTGTTGACGCTGTCGAAAAAAGGGCTGGCGAAGTGCAGCCAGTGCACCTATGAAGGGGAAGCGGGAGAAGAGGGGTAAGAGGTGGAAGAACTATTCCAGAAGTATATTAAACACCTGCAAGTGGAGCGAGGCATCTCCGCATATACGGTGAGGAACTACAGCACGGACATCCAGGGCTTCCTGGATTTCCTGGACTCCAACGGAGTGACATCGCTCAATAAGGTTGACCGCGCCATGATGCGCCGGTATCTGGGCCGGCTCCAGGAGCAGGGCATAACCCGAACCAGCATCAGTCGCAAGCTCAGCGCCCTGAGGTCATTCTATCGGTATCTGATGCGTGAGAACCTGGTCAATAGCGAGCCTCTGTCGTCTCTGTCGGCACCCAAGCTGGAGCAGAGGCTGCCCACGTTCCTTTCCACCGATGAGATAGTGCGGCTGGTCGAGGCGCCTGATACCTCGACACCGAACGGCATGCGGGACAGGGCGATACTAGAGATGCTCTACGCCGCCGGGCTGCGCCTCAGCGAGATCGTATCATTGAATGTAAACGACGTTGACCTGAACTCACGCCAGATCAGGGCCTGGGGCAAAGGCTCGAAGCAGCGGATAGTGCTCATGGGCAAGCCTGCAGCGGAGGCACTGAGGAGTTATGTCAAGTATGCCCGCCCCAAGCTTCAGGGCAAGAAAAGGAGCCAGGCGCTTTTCCTGAACCGCTTCGGAGACAGGATCGCGCGGCGCCGCATCGAGTACATAATCGAAAAATGCGCCCGTCAGGCAGGGCTCGATATGCGGGTTTACACCCACATGCTGCGCCATACCTTCGCCACTCACATGCTCGACGGCGGGGCCGACCTCAGAACGGTGCAGGAGCTTCTGGGACATGCCCGGCTAGCCACCACCCAGGTCTACACCCACGTCAGCCAGAACCAGATACGCCGTACTTACCTCGCCGCCCATCCCAGGAGCAGCAAGAGGGAAGGAAAGCAATGAAGATACTTGTCATCAACGGGCCCAACCTGAATAAGCTCGGTTCCCGAAAGCCCGAAATCTATGGCACCAAGACCCTCGCTGAGATAAACTCCCTGCTCCAGAAAAGGGCTGGCGAGCTCGGCGTGGAGCTGGAGACATACCAGTCCAATCACGAGGGCTATTTGATAGATTTCATCCAGAAGAAGGCCCAAAAGGCAGCAGGCATTATCATTAACCCGGGGGCGCTTACCCATTACGGGCTCTCCCTGCGCGACGCCCTGGAAGATTCCACCCTCCCCGTAATCGAGGTTCATCTCTCCGATATCCAACACCGAGAGGAGTTTAGAAAGAACTCTGTGATCGCGCCCATAGCGCGAAAGCAGATATCAGGTAAGGGATGGCAGGGGTACATCGTAGCCCTGGAGACCCTGGTGACTCTGCTAGCAGAAGGTAAACATGACCGACCGTCTCGGTAAACTTCGCAACCAGCTCGCTCCAAAGGGGCTGGATGCTCTCATCGTCTCCCAGGCTGAGAACCGCCGCTACCTCTCCGGATTTACCGGCTCAGCTGGGTTCCTGCTCATTTCGCAACAGAGGGCTTTTTTAGCCACCGATTTTCGTTATGTCGAGCAGGCGCAGGCTCAAGCGCCGGGGTTCGAGGTAGTCCAAATACAGGGCGAGATAGCGAAATGGTTTCCCCGCTTGGCCTCAGAGCTGGACGCCCAGAAATTAGGATTCGAAGGCAAATCCATTTCCTTCTCCACCTACAAGGAATTGACGGATGCCCTGAGCAATGTAAGAAGAAAAATCAGCCTCGTCCCCACTGACGGGATGGTGGAATCAATGCGCGCGGTGAAGGATAGAGAGGAATTGGGGCTTGTGGAGAAGGCAGCAGCTTTGGCCGATGCGGCACTGGAATATATAATACCTCGCATCAAGCTGGGTGCCTCGGAGAAGGAGATTGCCTGGGAGATAGAAAGCTTCCTGCGACGAAACGGCAGCGAGCCCGTGCCTTTCGAGCTAATCGTGGCCTCCGGCCCTGACTCGGCAATGCCCCACGCCAGGCCCACAGAGCGGGCTATCCGCCAAGGCGAGCCCGTGGTCATAGACATAGGAGCGACGGTTCAGGGATACACCAGCGATATCACGCGCACCATCTGTCTGGGTGATGGCGATAGCATGTTTAACAAGGTTTATGATATAGTTTTAGGCGCGCAGCTCACGGCCATGGCGACGCTGCAGGCAGGCATGACCGGAGAGCAGGCTGACCGTCTCGCCCGCACAGTAATAGAGCAGGCAGGGTACAAGGACGCCTTCGGCCACGGGTTGGGGCATGGCGTGGGCCTGGCTACCCACGAGGAGCCACGCCTGGGCACGAACTCCAGCGATATCCTTGCCGAGGGCATGGTGTTCACTATAGAGCCCGGCATCTATGTCAGCGGCTGGGGCGGGGTCAGGATAGAGGACATGGTAGTGCTGGAGGAAGGCAAAGTACGACCTCTGACCAAAGCCAGAAAGATGTGGAAACCTTGAGATGATTACTGCCACCGACCTGAAGAAGGGAATGGTCATCGAGCTCGAAGGGCAGCTCTATGCTATCCTCGATTTTCAACACATCAAGATGGGAAGAGGCAGCGCCCAGGTCAGGCTCAAGATGAAAGATGTTCGCGCCGGCCACATTACGGAGCGTACCTTCCAGTCAGGGGAAAAATTCAATCAGGTGCAGATTGAGCTGAGCGACGCCCAGTACCTGTACCGGGATAGCGATTTCTACTACTTCATGGATACCAAGAGCTTTGAGCAGATAGCGCTGACGTCGGAACAACTGGGCGACAATTTCAAGAAATACCTCAGGGAAGGGATGACGCTCATCATCTCGAGGCATGGCGACAAAGCGGTCGGCGTCGAGATGCCGCTGACCGTGGAACTGAAGGTCGCCGATACTGGCCCCAGCTTCAAGGGGAACACGGCGCAATCCGGGACAAAGCCAGCCAAACTGGAGACCGGCATCATGGTTCAGGTACCGTTCTTCATCAGCGTCGGCGATGTCATACGCGTAGACACCCGCACCGGGAGCTACATAGAAAGAGCATAATTTTTAGTGAGCAACCTGTTAAAAGCCGACCTCCACGTGCACACCCGCTACTCGGAAGACTCCATATCACCTCCGGAAAAGATTGTGCAGCATTGCCTCAAGGTGGGAATCAATTGCGTAGCAATTACCGACCACAACGAGATATCAGGAGCCTTCGAGGTAAAACGCTTGGCTCCCTTCAAAGTCATCGTGGGGGAGGAGGTATTAACCAACAGGGGCGAGATCATCGGTTACTTCCTCACCGAAAAGATACCAGACCGTCTCTCTCCCGAAGAGACAGTGGCGCGGATAAAGGCACAGGGAGGGCTGGTCTGCGTTCCCCATCCGTTCGACCGCTTCCGGAGCGGAGCAAAGCTGCGCCCGCAAGCCCTGAAAGAAATACTGCCAGACATTGACTTGATAGAGGTCTTTAATTCGAGGGCCATGCTGCTGCGAGACTCCGCGCGCGCTCTCGAGCTGGCCCAGAAGCACGGGCTTCCAGGCACGGCGGGAAGCGATGCCCATATCATTCGGGAAATAGGCAGCACCTACATGGAGATACCGGAGTTCAACGATGTCGAGCAGTTTCGGCAGGCAGTGAGACTGGGAAAGGTTTTCGGGCACAGGACCCGTTTTTGGATTCATTTCTACGGGATCAGGAACAGATTAGTCAAACAGTTCCAAAGGAGCTAGCAGCCATGTATAAACTGGGCTGGTTCTCCACAGGCCGGGGCGGGGGCTCACGCACCCTGCTGACGAGGATGCGCGATGAGATCGAGAAAGGCAATGTGAAGGCGAAGATTGAGTTCGTATTCAGCAGCCGCGAGCCGGGAGATGCTGAAGGAAGCGATACCTTTATTAGACTCGTTGAATCCTACCGCATCCCCCTGGTCTGCCTCTCCTCAAAAAGATTTAAGGCAAGCGCTGGAGAATACCTCTCTCCACAATGGAGGCTGGAATACGATAGAGAAGCGATGAAAAGGCTCAAAGGCTATAATCCAGACCTCTGCGTGCTCGCCGGCTACATGCTTATCGTCGGACCCGAGATGTGCCAGCACTATAAGATGGTCAACCTGCATCCCGCTGCCCCCGGCGGCCCCAAAGGCACCTGGCAGGAGGTGATCTGGCAGCTCATCGAAAGCAAAGCCACTGAGACCGGCGTGATGATGCATCTGGTCACGCCTGAGCTGGACGAAGGGCCTGCGGTGACTTATTGCAGGTTCTCCATCAGAGGCGAGCTTTTCGATAAGCACTGGGAGGAAATAAAAGGGTTATCCGTTGGCGAAGTGAAAGCCAGGCAAGGGGAAAATAACCCGCTGTTCAAGCTAATCCGTCAGGAGGGCTTCACGAGGGAGCAGCCGCTCATCGTAGCTACAGTGAAGGCTTTCAGCGAGGGCAAGGTGCGTATAGAGAAAAGCAAGATAGTTGACAGCAAAGGAAAGGTCATTAAAGCCTATTCGTTAACCAAAGAGATAGATGAGATAGTGAAAGGCAAATAACCTAACCGAGATATAGAGATATGAAAGGGCGCGGTAACCGCGCCCTTCATTCATAGTCTGCTTTCCCCTGTTTACTTCGGCTTCACTTTGCCCTTGGCCCCGGTGAGTATCTCGTCAATTATCCCATACTCCATCGCAGCAGGAGCACTCATAAAGTAGTCGCGGTCAGTATCACGAGAGATCTTTTCCAGAGACTGCCCAGTATGTTTCACCAGAATAGAGCGGATGACATCCTGCTCTCTCAATATCTCCTTGGCAGCGATAGCTATATCTGACGCTGGACCTCTGGCACCGCCCATCGCCTGATGCATGTGAATGGTGGAATTGGGCAAGGCGTAGCGCTTGCCCTTGGTGCCCGCAGCAAGCAAGACTGTGGCCATGCTGGCTGCCAGCCCCACGCATATCGTGGATACATCGCAGCGGCTGAGCTGGATGGTATCATAGATGGCCAGCCCGGCATTTATCTCACCGCCGGGGCTATGTATATAAAGGCTGATGTCTTTATCGGGGTCTTCTCGCTCCAGAAAGAGAAATTGAGCGATTATCAGGTTGGCTATCTGGTCGTTGATAGGCATGCCCAGAAAGACGATGCGTTCCTTAAGCAGCAGTGAGTAAATGTCGAAGGCACGCTCCCCTCGCGCACTGCTTTCGATTACGAACGGGATGACGTTACTTGGTTGGTTCTCCATTCTCTTTTCCCCCTTCCTTTCCCTCTAAAAGTGCAGTTTCCTCCACTTTGGTAGCTATGTCAACCAAACGGTCGATCGTTTTCCTGATATACAAGTTCCTTTTCAGCGATTGCCGCCCGGACGGCGAAGAGAAAAGCTGTCGCACCCTTTCATCATTATTAGCGCCCTGGATCACACGCTCCACTTCAGCATCGACCTCGGAGTCGGCGAGCTCGATCTTCTCTAACTCGGCAAGCTTATCCAGGACAAGTGAGCGTTTGATAATATCTTCCGCCCCAGGCTTGAGCTCGTTTCTGAACTCCTCGACCGTCTTCTTCGCATTCTTTAGATAGTTCTCAAGGCTATCTTTCTCGCCAAGATACTGTTTTCGCTCCTCAATTAGATGCTCGATCTCATCCTGCACCAGGATATCCGGGTATTCCAGTCGTGAAATAGCGACCAGAGCCTCGATTGCCTTATCCTCCAGCTTCCTCTTCTCTATCCTTTCCTTCTCTCCTCTAATATCAACTAGAATCTTCTCTTTGAGAGCATCCACGGTCTCGATACCGCGACCGAGGCTTTTAGCGAATTCATCGTCCAAGTCAGGGAGATTCTTCTGCTTAATGTCGTTGACCACGACCTTGAAATTGCATTCCTTTTCAGCCATCTCCTTAAAATCCTGGGACAATTTCAAGACGAATGCTTTCTCCTCTCCTTTTTTAGCCCCCTCAAGCTGCTCAGAGAAGCCGGGGAGAGATGAAGACGGGCCAGGCGATAAGGGATACCATCCGCCTTTTTCGCTGACAACCACCTTGCCTTCGACAGTGCCCTCCACATCGATATTCAACAAATCGTCAGTTTTAGCCTCTCGTTCGACGGGCTCCCAGGTCGCCCGCATATTGAGCAGCCTTTCCAGAGCCTCATTAACGTCGTCATCGGTAACCACTACCGGCTCGGGGGTAAACTTGATCTCGTGATAGTCGCCCAATTCTACAGTGGGTCTCACCGGCACGGTAGCTTTAAATGAGAGAGGCTCGACCTGGATAACCTCCACCTGAGGCCGGGCAATAGCTTCCACCTTTTGTTCTTCGATGGCCTTATCATAGGTCTCCACCAACAGAAGGTTAGCGGCTTCCTCAACCAGAGCTTCCCTTCCCAGATATCTCTCCAGCATGGGACGGGGAGCCTTACCCTTGCGGAAGCCGGGCACTGCTGTCTTCGCAGCAAGGCGGCGGTAGGCCTTCTCCATGGACTTATCCATCTCATCCTTATCGGTTTCGACGTTGAGAACTACTCTGCTTCCTTCAATTCTTTCCGTTGTTACCTTCATCTTATCTCCATTATACTATGAACCAGCTCACAGTGAATAATTCAGCTTTGGCTCGGGTCTCTAGCGAACAAGTCAACCACCATCAATAAGCTTCAGATGCAATTCCTTAAGCTGCTCCGGAGGGACAGACGACGGCGAATCGAACATGAGGTCAACGGCGTTCTGGTTCTTAGGAAAGGCGATGACCTCCCTGATATTGCTCTCGCCGGTGAGCAGCATCATCAGCCGGTCGATCCCCGGCGCTATGCCTCCATGAGGCGGAGCACCGCTCTCCAGAGCCTCCAGAAAACCTCCGAACTTAGCCTGGATCTCCTCATTGCTATGGCCTAGAATATGAAAAACCTTTTCCTGCAGTTCACGATTGTGAATCCTGATTGAGCCACTGGAGACCTCGGAGCCGTTGCACACGAAGTCGTAGTGCCTAGCCCGCACTTTTCCAGGGTCGGTATCGAGCAACGGTATATCCTCAGGATGCGGTGAAGTGAAGGGATGATGCATCGAGTCCCAGCGCTTTTCCTCCTCATTCCACTCGAACAAGGGGAAGTCCAAGACGAATGCAAAGGCCAGAAGCTTAGGGTCTGCCAGCTTCAGGCGCTGCGCCATCTCTGTGCGCAACGTGCTCAGGACAATGTCCACTACCTTGGGCTTATCGGCAACGATGAGCAGAAGGTCTCCCAGATTAGCTTTCAGCCGCCTCGCGATCTCCACTGCCTGCTCTTTAGTCAGGAACTTGGCCACGACAGAGCGAACCCTGTCCGGGGTCAAGTTGGAGATTGGCTCACCGGCCTTGCCATCTAGAGCCATAGTAATTAAACCTTTGGCACCGCGACTGCGTGCGAATTCAGTTAGCTCACCCAATTGACTGCGTGTGTAAGTGGCACAGCCCGGGGCGGCAAAGCCCTTTATCTTCCCACCTTCATTCAGAACGGTGCGAAAGACGGAGAACTCGCTTCCCGCGAAGAGGTCCGAGAGGTCAGCCATCTCTAAGCCGAACCTCAAATCAGGTTTATCGCTGCCGTACTTTTCCATGACCTCATTCCAGGAGAGGCGAGGAAAGGGCTTAATCAATCTGAACTGAGGGGTTACGGTCTCCACCAGGGAGGTGAAAAGCTCCTCCATCAGGTTCAGCACATCTTCTTCATCTATGAAGCTCATTTCGAGGTCAAGCTGGGTGAACTCAGGCTGGCGGTCAGCCCGCAAGTCCTCATCGCGGAAGCAGCGAGCTATCTGGAAGTACTTGTCGTATCCCGCTACCATGAGTAACTGCTTCAATTGCTGCGGCGATTGAGGCAGGGCATAGAACTTGCCGGGGTATATTCGGCTGGGCACAAGGTAATCCCGCGCTCCCTCGGGGGTGCTCTTGATCATGATGGGCGTCTCTATCTCAAGGAAGCCCTTAGCATCAAGAAAGTCGCGCATAAACTTGACCACCTTATGCCGCAGGATTAGATTGCGCTGCATCCTCTCGCGTCTCAGGTCGAGGTAGCGGTACTTGAGACGGAGCGTTTCATCCACCTCCACCTCTTCATTTATGTAAAATGGAGGCGTCTTTGCTTTGTTGAGCAACTCGGCATGCTCAACGATAAGCTCGACCTCGCCTGTAGCCAGCTTGGTGTTCTCCGTGCCCTTGGGACGCAGGGAGACCTTGCCCTTAACTCTTACTACATACTCACTGCGCAAGTCAGAGGCAATCGAGTGCGCCTTAGCCGATACCTCGGGGTTGAACACTACCTGGGCTACACCTTCCCGGTCACGGAGGTCAATGAAAATGAGCTTCCCGTGGTCGCGTCGCCGGTGGACCCAGCCGGCGATGGTCACTGCCAGGCCGACCTGTTCCTTGCGCAGCTCACCGCAATAGTGCGTTCTCAAAGCAGTCCTAGATTTAGTCATAGGCAAGATTATATAGGAAAGGCGTAGCACTTTCAATCTATCGCACCGTAGGGGCACGGCATGCCGTGCCCCTACACAGTTCGCAAAGTTGACTTCATTAGCCTTCAAATGATACTCTTAATTTAATTACAGATATTCAGGGGAAAGAGGAATCGGTTATGTTCAAGACCAGGCTAACTGAGCTATTGGGTGTGAAGTACCCCATAATCGGAGGCGCAATGGCCTATCTGAGCGGGGGCAGGCTGGCAGCGGCGGTCTCCAACGCCGGAGGATTCGGGCTTATCTCTGCGGTTACCTTCTCACGAGAGGAGTTACAGAATGAAATCCGCCTCTGCCGCAAACTTACCAAAAAGCCCTTCGGAGTGAATATCGCACTTATCCATCGCGACCCGAGGAAGATAGAGCAGGACATGGACGTAGTCATCGAAGAGGGTGTCAGGGTTATTGAGACTGCTGCGCTCAACCCTGAGCAATTTGTGGAGCGACTCAAGAAGAAAGGCGTGACAGTGCTGCACAAATGCGCCGCCGTAAGACATGCCCAGACGGCGGAGCGAATCGGTGTAGATGCGGTTACTCTGGTAGGTTACGATGCCGCAGGTCACACCGGCCTTGACGACCTGCCGCTTTCCATCATGATTCCTCTGGCGGTGGACTCATTGAAGATACCCGTGATAGCTGCCGGAGGGGTTGGCGATGGGCGCGGCTTCGTGGCCGCTCTGGCTCTGGGAGCAAGCGGCGTGCAGATAGGCACACGTCTCATGGCATCCAAGGAGTGCCCTGCCTGCGACAAATTCAAGGACTGGCTGGTTCAGACTGAGGCGACCGACACTGTTCACGTAGAGCGCTCTATGAACAGGGCTTACCGGGTACGCAGGAACAAGGCTGCGGAAAAGGTGCTGGAGATGGAAAAGAGAGGTGCTGATATTTTTGAGTTGCTCACCTATATCGGTGGCGAAGCCCTGCAAAAGGTGCTCTTTGAAGGCGAGGTCGATGCGGGCGTCGTTGCCTGCGGACCGGTAGCAGGACTGATTAAAGACGTGCCCTCAGTAAAGCAGATCATCGACCGCATGGTAAAGCAGGGCCAGGATATTGTAAAGGGCCTATATAAAGGCTAAGCTACTATTCGCAAGAGAAGGCATTCAGTTCCGTAGGGGCACGGCATGCCGTGCCCCTACATAGTATCCACCCCTGTAAAAGTTGCCAACTTTTGAAAATCCGCTAAAATGTAGTCTATTATCTCAAGACTATCTCTAAGAGGAGAGCTACATTGGAATACTTCTTGACCGAACAACAGAAGCTCATCAAAAGCATAGCTCGCAGAATCGCTGAGGAGAGGATAATCCCCGTGCGCGCCGAGCTGGACGAAAAGGAGCTATTTCCCTGGGAGATAATCAAGGACATCGCCAATGCCGACCTGTTTAGAATCTTCATTCCAGAACAATACGAGGGTATGGGCGAGGGCTCCTTTGCCCTCTGCATCGCTGTTGAGGAACTCAGTCGCGCTTGCGCTGGTGTTGCCCTGACCTATGCCGCCGATGCCTTGGGCACCATCCCCATCTTGCTTTACGCCAGCGAAAAACAGAAACAACAGTATCTCCCTGCTATAGCCAGCGGAACGAGGCTCACCGCCTTCGGGCTCACAGAGCCTAGCGCCGGCAGCGACGCCGGAGCCATTAAGACGACTGCCAAGCGCGACGGCGATGGCTATATACTCAACGGAACCAAGCAGTTTATCACCAACGGCGGCGAGGCTGAAATATACACCATCATCGCGCTCACCGACCCCACAAAGGGAGCCCGCGGTGCCAGCGCCTTCATCGTGGAGAAAGGCACGCTCGGCTTCACCTTCGGCAAGAAGGAGAAGAAGATGGGCATACGCTGCTCTGCTACAAGAGAGCTAGTCTTCCACAACTGCCGAGTTTCCAAGGAGAACCTGCTGGGCAGAGAAGGCCTGGGGTTCATCGTAACCATGAAGACGCTGGACTACTCCCGCCCCGGCGTCGGCGCTCTGGCGATAGGCTTAGCCCAAGGTGCATTGGAGGCTGCAGTGGCTTACGCCAGGCAGCGCGTCCAGTTCGGCCACCCCGTATCAGCTATCCAGGCCGTCCAGCACATGCTGGCGAATATGGCGATGGAGTTGGAGGCGGCGAGAGCTTTAGTCTATGCCACAGCCAAGACCATAGACAGCGGCGCCAAGGATTTCACCGAGGAAGGCGCAATGGCCAAGGTCTTCGCCACAGATATGGCGATGAAGGTGACTACAGACGCCGTGCAGGTATTCGGCGGCGCGGGCTATATGCGCGATTACCCGGTGGAAAAGATGATGCGCGACGCCAAGATAAATCAGATATACGAAGGCACCAATCAGGTGTTGAGAAACGTCATCGCGCTTGAGCTGTTGCGGAGGAAGGGCCTGAGAGAGTGAACATTATCGTCTGCATCAAGCAAGTGCCGGGCACTACCGAGATTAAGATAGACCCCAAGACCAACACGCTGGTCAGAGAGGGCGTGAAAAGCATCGTCAATCCCTTCGACGCCTACGCCTTGGAGGAGGGCGTTCGCCTCAAAGAGAGGTACGGAGGCAAGGTAATAGTTATCACGATGGGACCTCCCCAGGCGGAGGAAGCTTTGAGAGAGACTATTTCACTCGGCGCTGACGAGGCTATTTTGCTCAGCGACCGTGTCTTCGCCGGCTCGGATACCTGGGCCACATCGTACGTACTCTCCAAGGCAGTCGCCAAGATAGCACAGTACGACATCGTAATCTGCGGAAGACAGACGCTGGATGGCGACACCGGACAGGTGGGCCCTGAGCTTTCCGAGATGCTGAAGATACCGTTCGTGTCATATGTGAGCAAAATTGAGGAGATAAAGGATAAACGTATCATGGTGCAGCGGATGATAGAGGAGGGACACGAGGTCATCGAGACCACTATGCCCGCCGTAATCACCGTGGTCAAGGAGATAAATGTGCCTCGACTGCCCTCACTGCGTGGCTCAATGAAAGCGAAGACGGCCAAGATACCTGTGTGGACAGCCGCAGACATCGGCGCCGAGGTAAACAAGTCTGGCATCCCCGGCTCTCCCACCCGCGTGGTCAAGATATTCTTCCCCAAGAGAGAGCACAAGAGCGAGATGCTCCAGGGGACGTTAGAAGAGCAGATAAACCAGCTTTGTGAGAGGCTGGAGGAGATAATCTAAGTCTGGAACCAAGCAAAAAATGACGATGCAGATAGACTCTGAGAAATGCACAGGCTGCGGCTCGTGTGTGCCCGTGTGCCCATTCGGGGTGATGGAGTTAGTGGACGACAAGGTACGCATCAAGGAGGGCTGCAATCTCTGCGGCGCCTGCGTGGACGCCTGTACCTTCGATGCCATAAAAATCGAGAAGGCCGAGCAGAAGGTGAGCGAGGGCTACAGGGGCGTGTGGGTTTTCGCCGAGCAGCGTGATGGCAAGCTCAAGAGCGTGGCCTACGAACTGGTCTCCGAGGGCAGGAAGCTAGCAGACAAGCTGGGCACCGAGCTCGGCGCGGTGTGCTTGGGACATAATGTCAAGGATGTGGAGCAGCTCGTCTGCTACGGCGCGGACAAGGTCTACCTGGCGGACGACCCCGCGTTAGCAGACCATCAGGAGGACTTATATACTGCATTGCTCCTGGACCTCATTAAGAAGCACAGGCCCGAGATACTTATCGCAGGCGCCACCTCAATGGGGCGTTCCTTCGTCCCCAGGGTGGCCGCCCTGCTCTATACCGGGCTCACCGCCGACTGCACCGGGCTGGACATCGATCTCGAGACCAAGCTGCTGCTGCAGACTCGCCCCACATTCGGCGGCAACGTGATGGCAACCATCATGTGCCAGGCGAAAAGGCCTCAGATGTCAACCGTACGTCCCCATGTGTTCAAAAAGGGAACACACCACAAGGAGCGCAAGGGGCAGATAATAAAGGTGGACTTCAAGAAAGAGGCCGTCACTGCCAGAACCAGGCTGGTCAAATTTATCGAAGACCTGACCGAGAAGGTCAAGCTGGACGAAGCAGAGATAATCGTCTCAGGCGGTCGCGGGCTGGGCAAGTCGGAGAACTTCCAGATTATAAGGGAATTGGCTGAAGTGCTGGGGGCTGCGGTGGGCTCCTCACGTCCCCCTGTGGATGAAGGCTGGATAACTTACTCGCACCAGGTAGGCCAAACAGGAAAGACCGTTTGTCCCAAGCTCTACATAGCCTGCGGCATCTCAGGGTCGGTGCAGCACATAGCAGGCATGGGTACATCCGAGTGCATCATCGCCATCAACGAAGACCCCAATGCGCCTATCTTCCAGGTAGCTACTTATGGAATAGTGGGAGACCTATTTAAGGTAATACCCATGCTGACCGAGAAGTTGAAGAGGTCTCGGGGACTCGTATAGCGGTTTCCCTCTAGCTGCTGAAAAGAGAAGCAGAAACCCCCTGTTCCTAGGTTAAGGCAGTCTATTCTCCGTCTTAGAAAGATAGATCGACTACTCTGAATACGCTCTTTACTTTGGCAGGCATCCACATTTTGAGATAATCAATCTTCTTCTCAAGGGGTAAATCCCATTGAGGGTTTACATCGAACTCTACTACTACCTTGGACTTCTCCACCTTAGCATTAGATACAGTGCCTCTGAAGCCCAGAACTCTGATGACTTCCTCTCTGGCTCGATCAACATTGGGGCTATTTCCACCAATGTGCTCGAGAACAATCTTCATATTCTGCCTCCTATACCTTTCGATTCGTCAACATAACCTCAATAAGTTGCTCTTGCATCCGTTGACTTTCTAAGCTGGTGCGTATCTATTTCCATTGTTCTTATAAGTATATTTTATACTTGCATGCTTACAATCCAATTAAAATACGAGGGATAAAATTACAAATGCATTACAAAGAAATTACAATATATGCTTACTCGGTAATCTTCTTATAAGTATATTGCTGCGGAAGCCTATTAATCGGAGCGCTTTGGGGTAATTTTGCAGGTAATAGAGCAGATAATCGGGAGGCATGATACGATTGGATTAATCCAAAGAGGTTACCCTCGGGGGCATAGATTGTGCCGTTCGGACAAGACAGAGCGGAAGTAGCGCCGTTGCACCAGAGCTGTTCAAATCAGATATTGTCTGGTTTAGCCAAAAAATATCCTATGCCTGCTTTGGTGAGGATAAGTTGCGGCTGGCTGGGATCTGCTTCGACTTTTGCCCTCAAGCGCCTGATATGAACCCTGAGGCTATCAATAGAGCCAGGATAATCTTCACCCCACACTTCCTCGGCAAGGCTAGCGTAGGTCGCAACATGACTCGCGTTTTTCATCAGGCTATGAATGATATGGGCTTCGATAGTGGTGAGTTTTATCTCTTTTCCCCCGATCAGGAGTTGGTGTGTCGAGGGATTGAATCGCAGCGACCCATAAGATATCGGAGCCTCTTTAACTAGACCGCCTTTATCACGTATCCTGGCCTTCACCCTAGCCAGAAGCTCTAACTGGCCACATGGTTTCACAATGTAATCATCTGCTCCCCACTCAAGACCTTTAACTATATCAGCTTCATCAGCCTTTACGGTGAGGATAATAATAGGTGCGAGAGAAAAAGAGCGAACCTGTTTTAGGACATCGAAACCGCTTATATCGGGAAGCCCCAAATCGAGAATGATGATATCCGGGGCTTCGCTTTCCACCAAATCTATACCTTTCTTCCCCAGATGAGTGGATATTATCTTGGTCTCAGGCCAGCGTATCTGGAGCGCCAAGGAAATAGACTCTACAATCTCCGGGTCATCTTCAATGATCAGCGCTTTCAAAAGCCCTCCTCCGATTTCAAGGCCCGCCTTATTGATTAGCAGCTTCTAAGGGCACTGAGAAACTGAAACTTGAGCCTTCTCCCACGTGGCTTTTCACCCATATCTGTCCGCCATGAAGGTCTACAAGCGTCTTGCAGAGGGTGAGACCCAAACCCAGTCCGCTCAATCGCTCTCCAGCAACCTCCATACGATGATACGGTTCAAACAGGTGCTGTTGCTCTTCCTCGGCTATACCCGGGCCGTTATCCTCAACCTCCACTACCAGACTAGCATTCTTCTGACTTGCTCTTAAAGTAATCCTTCCCATCTCAGGGGTGTAGTTCAAAGCATTGCTGAGCAAATTCAACACAATCTGCCGCAACCTGACTTTATCAGCTCTAACCAAGGGCAGCAAATCGGGCAGCTCCATAATCAGGGATTGTCCACGACTTGAAGCTACTGGAGTCACATACTCAACCACTTCTCGAAGCAGTTGTAATGCATCTAACGGCTCGATTTTTAACTCGAGCATGCCTATCTCCCCTTTTGCCAAGTCGAGAAGTTCATCTATCCTACTGTTCAGATTGGAGGCACCACGGCTGATGTTTCTGGCCAGGCTTAGCAGAGGCTCTTCCTTGAGTTCAGAAGCCAGCACTTGGCTCGAAATCAACATTGGGGTGAGTGGAGTCTTCAGCTCGTGCGCCAATGCCCTGGTGAACTCTACCCTCCTCTTCATCTCCATTTCGAGCTGCTGGCGCAAATCTTTTTCCTGCCGATAAAGCTCCTGTAACTTCTCTTCTGCCTGTTTGCGCTCAGTGATGTCGCGGTAGTTGACTACGATCCCAGCTACTATGGGGTCATCAAGGAGGTTTCTAGCTATAGCCTCAACAATACGCCACGAGCCATCTTTGCGCCAAACACGCACTTCTGTTCTTATTAAACTAGCCGGGTTTTGCATTAACTCATTGTAGGCACTCATAACTTTTAGCATGTCTTCCGGGTGAACTGTCGAAAAGCCATCTGTGCCGATTACATCCTCCGGTTTATATCCGCGTGGAGGCTCAATAGAAGGGGTCGCGTAAATTATGATCCCATCCCGTCCGATTACCATCGTAGCGTCAAGTGCGTTTTGGATGAGGGACCTGAAATATCTCGCACTGTTCTGCAACTTCTCTTCTGCTCGCTTGCGCTCAGTGATATCGCGGAAATTAGCAACTATACCTGCAACTATAGGGTCATGCAACAGATTTCGAGCGGACCCTTCCACGTTGTGCCATAGCCCATCGTTCCAGAGACCACGCCACTCCGCATGTATCGTAGCGCCAGGACTCGCTTTCATCTCTTCGAACAGGCGCACCAGACGCGGCAAATCATCAGGATGGATAAGCTCGAAAATGCTCCTGCCCTGCCTATCTTTCGGAGAATATTTTGTCACGTTTTTTGCTGAGGGACTTTCATATATTATGCTGCCATCACTATTCAGGACCACAATGACTTCCTGCGAGTTTTCAATGAGTGAACGAAAATATTTTTCGCTTTCACGTAGAACCAGCTCAATTTGCCTGCGTTCGGTGATCTCATGCTGAAGTTGTTTGTTTGTTTCCTTAAGCTCAGCGGTGCGTTCTGCTACCATTTTCTCAAGATGCCGGCGGTGTTCGTCCAATTCCTGTTGGATCTTTTTGCGCTCAGTAATATCCTTGAAGAAAAGCACGGTAGCTATATTGCCACGGTAGGTCATCGTGCTTACACTAGCCTCAATGGGCAACGATGTGCCGTCTTTGCGAAGTATAGCGGTCTCGTAATAACTGAGGACTTGCTCACCACTCTGTCTTTGCCTATACCGTTCCTGTATCTTGGCAAGCTCAGAAGAATCGAAGCAATCCCAAGCAGACATTGCCAATGCTTCTTCGGGGGAGTAACCTGTCATCTTATAGGCTTCGTCACTTACAAACACAAAAGCTGCTTCCCGTTCTGTGGTATTCTGAAGGACGATGATTCCATATCCTGCTTTGCCCAAAGTCTCAACCAGAGCCCGATGCCATTCCTCCGAGTCTGCCAACGCTTCGGGGCTAGTCAAACCAGGCATATTCTTCGCGACCCTGCTTTTACCCGCCATCCCACCACTCCTCCATTTGAACTAGAAATCAGGACAACCGGCTCCCAATGACCGTCAAGTCCAGTCAGGCTGGCGCTCACAAACTTGAACCTTACCTGCGCCTTCTTGTTTTCACCGGCGCTGAAGCAACAGCCTTTCCTCTGGTTAATTCTACACCCTTCCTGAAAGCCTGGAGATTCAAATCAAAATCCTTGGGAGCCACGATCTCTTTTATCGATTCCCCGAAGTATTTCGCAGCGATGGGGAGCATACCTGAGCCTGCCAAAGCACCCACCATGACCACATTGGCAGCCAGACCTGTCTCACCCTCCTGGATGGCTTTGACCACCCTGACTTCGGCTACCAATTCACCCAGCTTTTGCAGAACCTCTGCCACAGGCGGATACTTGGCCTGCCCTGAGAGAACCCAGATAGGATAGATAGGCCGGGGACTGACGATAACCCTGGTCTTGGGGTTGCCAAAGTCAGCGATGATGCGCAACGTTTCGATAGGCTCCAGTCCCACGATGATATCAGCCTCGCCCTCGGGTATCAGAGGACCGCACTGTGCCAGTGCGGAGAAGCGGATGTGGCTCATTACCGGCCCTCCCCTCTGGGAAGCGCCATAGGTCTCCCCCACCGTTACATAGAGACCTTCCTTTATGCCGGCGGTAGCCACTATCTGGGAAGCGAGGATATTACCCTGGCCACCGACGCCTGCTATGATTAGGTTTAGCGGGTCTTTCTCTAAAGTCATGATGCAACCCCCCGAACCATAATAGCCCCCCGCGGGCAAAGCGTAGCGCAGACTCCGCAGCCTGTGCAAACCACCTCATCTATTTTGGCCCTCTGAGCTTCCTGGTCCCAGATTATGCCAGGGCAGTTGAACACTCTGCTGCAGAATCGAGCGCAGCCACAGTCGTCACCGATACATTTTGACTGGTCGACATAGTATTTCTTCTGCAGCTTCTCTTTGGCCTCGATGCGGAAGCACCTTCTGCGGAAGACCATTACCCTGGGACCACTCTCCTGAAGCATATCGTAAAGTTCCTGTACGGCCTGGCTTATTTCAAAGGGGTCCCTTACCCTGACCTCCACTCCGATAGCCTTGCATATATTCTCGATCTCCACCGTGGGCGCAGGTCGGCCCAATGCATCGCATCCAGAGCCCGGATGCGGTTGAAAGCCGGTCATGGCCGTCCCGCCGTTGTCCAGCACTACCATGAGGACATTGCTGTTGTTAACCCGGGCATTTATGAGCGCCGGTATAGCGGCATGATAAAAGGTGGAGTCGCCACAAACTGCGATCACAGGCTGGTTGAAGCCAAACTTGTCAAGCTTGCCGAATCCGTTGGCCAGCCCGATGCCGCCACCCATACAATGAATGGTCTTCAGTTGGAAGTACCCTGCCGGACCTGCGCCTAAGCTATAGCAACCTATATCGCCGGTAACAAAGCCATCCCGTCCGTCCAGCTTGAGCGCAGATTTTATGGCCCACAATGATGCACGGTGCGGGCAGCCGGTGCAGAAGGTGGGCATCCTGATAGGAATATAAGATAGCAGTAGTTCCTTCGCTTTTTCTACATATTTACCGTCCCTGGCCCGGGTCTTCAACCCCTTGATGCTGGCCAGAGCCTGGGCAACTTTATCCTGATTCATCTCACCGTACGCCGGGCGGTGACCGGATTTAGCCCCATAAACCTCAATCGGCCCCAGGGTCTTGGCCTGCTCCGCCAGCAGAATTTTCAGGTTTTGCTCCAGGAAGGGGTCTACTTCCTCAACGATGAGTATCTCGGTTACGTTCTTCAGGTGTTCGACGATGAATTTCTCGGGGAGCGGCCAGGTGGTGCCGATTTTCAGAATTACCACCTTGTTTTCCAGCCCAAGGGCTGCCACTGCCTCGCGTGAATAGAGCCAGCCGCTGCCGCTGGTAACTATGACGAATCTTGCTTTCTTAGGACCGACATAGAAATTGAACGGCGATGACTCGAATTCCTCTCGCGCCTGCTCCAATTTCTGATGAAGAGCAGCGTGCTGTGCAGCCGCGAAGGCCCCAGAGATGTAGATGCCTTCGAATTTAGCAGTCCTCTTCTTTTCAGGAAGCTCGCCGAGCTTAACATTGCCTCTGCTGTGGGATAACCTGGTAACACTCCTCATTATGCAGGGCAATCCGAGCTTCTCCGAAACCTCAAATGCCCACTTGGTCATGTCTTTAGCTTCCTGGAAGTCAGCCGGCTCCAGAAGAGGAAGGTCAGCATACCTGGCGTAACTCCGACTGTCCTGTTCGTTGCTGCTGGAAATCGCTGAGGGGTCATCAGCAGCCACCAGGACAAGTCCGCCATTGGTGCCGGCGAGATTGACCGTCATCAAGAAATCAGCACACACGTTGATCCCATTCTGCTTCATAGCTACCAACGCCCTCAGGCCAGCGAGGGAAGCCGCAGTCGCCGCTTCAAAGGCCACAATCTCGTTAGTGGACCATTCGACATAAATGTTGAAACGGTCAGCCACACGCGCCAGAGACTCAGTGATCTCCGTGGCAGGCGTACCCGGATAGGAGGCGCAGAAGTCAACGCCGGCCTCGATAGCCCCTCGGGCGATAGCTTCATCCCCCATCATGAGCACTATTTTGCCGGGCTGGTCTAGCTCTAGTGTAACCATAGCGAACTCCTAAACATACTTTCTCTTCTCTTGAGCGTTGAGGCGCAGGTATAACAGATTCTTCTTATCGTTCGTCCTCTTCTGGATTGCATCTATGGCTCTCTTTTTCTTGATGGATGATGCCTGTTTCAAGTGTTCCAGCCTTGCCTGCTCCAGAGGCCTTGTATTGAGGACATCGGCCTTTTTCGCCTTATCAATGAATTTCTTGCCCGCCGGCGTTCTGACTATCAGTGTGTTCCAGTCTTCGATTCCTTCCACCATGCCCACCGAGATGTCGGCGAACTCGGAGGTCATATCGTAGCAGACGCCGCATGTGGGCTTGATGAATTTTCTAACCTCATCCAGGGAGAATTTTACGTCGCCTGCTGCTGTCTCCACGACCATAACGTTGGCTGGAGGCGGCGGGATGTCGATGCGCTTCACCTTTGTGAGGTCTACCTTCCCCTTAAGGAACTCGGAGAACCCTTTGTAGGAGAGCGCCCAGGTGCAGAAAAGCCCGATGACGAGCTTGACTCCCCTGGCTCCAGTCTCATGTTTTGAAGACTGCATCTTCCTCAGGGCTATGACCTGACACGGGATGCCGACCAGGCCGAGGGAGTCCTTGCCCTGCTTTGCTGCCTCATTCATCTTTGCCAGTGTAGCGGAAGATACGTAATTCGACCCCGCGCATTCCGCCATCTGGTTGCTCTCCTCAACCAGCACCGATGATGGCATCAGAGCTACATCGAAGGGTCTGGTGAGCACTGCGTTGCTTATCTCGCCTGTTTCCAGGGCATATTTCATCAGGGCGGACACTACTCCGCCATACTGAGCGCGGCAGCGTATCTCGCTGTCCTTTGCCTGCGCCATCTCTATAGAGATATAAGGCCCGAGGGAGTAGTCGGTGCGCGTTTTGCCGAATACGCTTTTATCCAGAGCAGCTATATCTGTGAGCGTGCGGGGGCAGAAATCGTAGCACTTCCCTTCAGTAAGGCCGCAGGGTTCGATTACGGCAACTTTGTCCTTGACCACCTTGATATAGGGGCAGATGTTTACACAGGCGCCGCAGCTTGTACACAGGTCCTGACTGAAGACTTCCTGCTCCAGGTCCGAGGAACTTTTACCCGCTTGCATAGCAACCCCCTTGGACAACGTCTTACATGACTATTTTATCCCAAAAATTAAAAAAAGTCGCTTCTATATTAATCCTGGTCTTTTCACGAGCTTTGGGGGCTTGATTATAGGTCAAGCGCGGAGGAAATGCAAGGATTACTGCAGACTGAGGTAGGCACCCGGCATTTCTACAAGGAAGAGGAGAGGACTTTGATGTAAAACAACTTACGTTCATGATGTTCGTGACTTGGTAACTTCTGAAGCTGCAATAGTTTTAAGAACCATCTGACGCAGTGACCTCAATATTTGTCGTTGTCAAGGGAAAATGTCAGGGTTAACTGTTCAGCGATTTTGTCAGTACGTCACCAGAATACCATCATAGACAATCCCATCATCACAGGTTGTGGTGGGAACAAGCATTGCTTGCTCATTA